>JAAHTG010000647.1_pt1 | contig 28964 bp, 46 predicted proteins | sample 6116081 | NCBI WGS metagenome assembly JAAHTG01 (sample SAMN13939989, study PRJNA603662) | sponge metagenome | isolation source: marine sponge | host: Mycale hentscheli | place: New Zealand | collected 2005 | reverse complement strand
CTACATATAGCGACGTTGGAAATATTGTTGAGTACAAAACCGACACCGGAACCGTACTTGCAACGTGGACTTTTACACCAAAAAGCGAATGTAAATATACCCCGGTTGTATGCGATTTTGTTAATAAATACGGCGTATGGCAACGGATCATATTTTACAAAGTAAGTAAAACGAGTATTTCAGTAAAAAAGAAAACATACAATTTATTAGCGCGGGACCTTGTAAATTATAACCCGGCCGTTGAACAAACAAAAGTCTTTAATTTAAACGCAACCCAAAGTATTAAAGTAAATACGGATTGGGTAAAAGAAGAGTACAACGAACGCATTTTGAAACCCTTAATGTTGAGCGAAATTATAAGAATAAACGGCAAGCCGGCAACCCTTAAAACGAGCGCAACCGAATTGTTTGAACATATAAATAAGAGACAAATAAATTACGAATTGGAGTTTACATTTGCCAACGAAACAATTAACAACGTTCTTTAATGAAAAGAGAAGTACAATTATTTATTGAGGGAAAACGCGTTGACTTATTTAAGGACGAACAAATAACCATTAATTCAAGTATTCAAAATTTGACCGATTTAAGTAAAACGTTTACCGATTTTACACAAAGTTTTAGTTGTCCGGCAAGTTCAAATAACAACCAAATATTTAGGCATTTTTACAATAGCGACGTTGCATTATATGAGGGCGTATTTACAAACCCAAGTATTCGACGTTTTGCAACCCTGGAAATAGACGGTACATTTTTTAGGCGAGGTTCCGTTTCGTTGGAAAAATCAAACATTGAAAATAACCAACCATATAGTTATACAATTACATTTTACGGCGACCTTGTTTCGTTAAAAGATACGTTCGGGGAAACCAAATTTATAGATTTAGATTGGTCAAGTTTGGCGTTTGATTATACATTTAATAGCGTCAAAGAACGAATAGAGAATGGGGCCATTGATTACGACGTACGTTTCCCTTTAATTTCAAGTCAAAGATATTGGCAATACAATAACCCACAAACACCAAACGAAAATATTGATACGGCAAACGGTGCCATATTATGGACCGAATTAGACTCGGCCGTAAAATTGAGCGCGATTTTGTCGGTAATTGAAACAAATTTTAATATAACTTTTCAAGGCGGTTTTTTACAAAACGAACGATTTAAAAAAGCGTTTATGGTTTTTAAAAAAACTATTTCGTCCGAATTAGTTACACCGCCAAAACCAATTGAGTTTTTAACCATTACGCCAAATTCGGGAAATCCCAATTTTGCCCCGCCGTACCCTTATGTTTTTGATTATGGGACAAACGCCATTAACGGTGCAACGGTTATTTTTGACGATACCAATAACACAATACAATTAGAGTACGTTCAATATGAATACGAACCCCAACAAGGCCAAGGCAATTTTATAATATCGGACACCGGAAACCATGTTATTGAGGGTATATTTAACATAAATGTTGACGCCATTATATACGTCGATGTTTATTTAATTAATCCTGGAACCAACCAAGAAAGTTTTAACGGAACAATTGAAGTAAATAACGCATTTGGAAGTAGCCAAAATATAAATTTATGGGTTGAGGCAAACGGAAACAACCAAAACATAAATACAAAAATACGGTTTGAGGTGCGAACGTCAATACCGGGTTCCGTTTCCATTGAATTACAATATCGTTTTGTTACCTTAAATAGCGGTGCATTGGGCGGAATACGTCGAATTTTTTGTACTCCGCCGTCAACGGTTGGCCAATTAGATTTAACAACCCAAGCCCCGGATCTTTCAGTACAACAATTTATTAGCGACCTTTTAAGCTTATATAATTTGACGGTTTACGGCGTACGTCGTAACGTTTACGAAATACAAACGGTTGAGGCATGGTATAACGAGGGTAAAATATGGAATATTACGGAATATACGGACACAAAAAAAATAGACGTTGCCCGAATAAAATTATTTAACAACATAAATTTTAAATACGAGCAAAGTTCAAGTGTTACAAATCGTAAATTTGCAAGTTTATTTTTAAGGGAATACGGAGATTTATCGCAGTCTTTTAATTACGACGGCGGGGACTTTAATATTGAGGTTGGTTTTGAGAATATTTTATTTAGTAAATTTGAAAACGTACCGTTACAAGTTGGTTATTGTTTAGACGAAAATTTGGCCGGTTATGTACCCAAACCAATTATAGTTTATGAGAACGGACAACAAGCCGTAAATTTTTATATTTCAGACGGTACGGCAACCCCGACACAATTATCAAATTACATGTTATTTGGTCAAGACTTAACGGTATTAAACCAAGATTTTAGTTTGAATTTTGGCACCGAGAATAGTTCGTTTACATTGCAACCAAACCAAGGGGGGTTATATAATACCTATTATAAAGGTTACATTGAAAATTTATACAACCCCAAAAACCGGGAATATACGGCAACCGCCGTTTTGCCATTAAGCATTTTAACACAATTTAAACTTAATGACCGTTTTGTAATACGCGACCGGAGATACATTCCAAACAACGTTAAAATTAACTTAACGTCCGGCGAGGCAACATTGACTTTAACGAATGATTTTAGGTTAATGATTGCCGACCAAGTACCGCCAATTGTACCGCCAATAACGCCAACCCCGGGGGCGCAATGTTTTGACCAATATATACCGTTTGTCAATGGTGCCGTTCAAGTAGATTTAACACAATGCGGTACAATAGTTCCAGGAGTAACAATAAACCCGACAACATTAACCGAACCGGGAGTTGTTGAAATTTGCATACCGGAAAACGAGGGGGCCGAAAATTGGTTGGTTACGGAAACGTTCCCGGTTGAACCAATTGCAAGCGAAAACAACGAAATATTAATGTTAGAAAGTAGTTCAGAAAACGCGCAAATAATAACCATTTGTTTAACTTATACTTTATCAAACGGAAGTCAAGTTGCAAACCAAATATTTATACAAAGACCATGAGTAATTTAAGAAATATAATTGACATGTTAGGATTAATGGAAAACCCAACAAATGAAAACGTTTTAATTGCCAAGGGTAAATACAAAATGCCCCGGTCAATTAGAGGCATGTATAAAGTACAAAAAAGACATTTAAAATATAGAAAAAATGGCGGAAAATAAAACGGTAAAATTAGAAGTTACAAGTAACGTAGACGAAGTAACAATTGGTTTTGATAAAACCGGTAAAGCCATAAAAGACGCAACAAAAGACGTTGGATCTTTTAATAAATCGTTAAAAGATACCGGCAAAGATGTTAAAAAAGGCCAAGACAAAATACAAGCCAGTTTTAAAAAAACCGGTAGGGAAGTAAAAAAAGCCGGCGACAATTTTAAGAATTTTAAAGAAGCGGGTAAAGGGGTTAAAAGCGGTTTTGAAACCGCCGAGGGTGCAATGGCTTTATTTGGGGCCGAAAGCGAAAACGTAGAGGGCGCAATAAAAAACGTTAGTACCGCTATGGCCGTAGTCGGAAGCGCACAAGGATTAAAAGCCGGCGCAACGGCATTTAAAGCATTTGGGGCAAGCGCAATGACGGCATTAAAAGGAATTTCAAACGCCGTAATTGCCACCGGAATAGGTGCGTTGGTTGTGGCGGTAGCTTTATTGGTTGCCTATTGGGACGATATAGCAATGGCAATGGGTGGGGCAACCGCCGAAAGTCAGAAGCAATTAGATTTAGCAAACGAACAAGTTGAAATACAAACCGGCAAATATGAGGACGCCGTAAAATATGAAGACATATTGCGCGCCCAAGGTAAAAGCGAAAAATTTATACGCGACCTACAAATGGAAGAGTTGAATTTAGCAATTGAAAAGGCCAAAGTTGCGGTTTCAAATGCTAAACAACAAAAGAAATTGGCCGTTGAAAGTGCAAAGTTTAACCAAATTGTTTTGGAGGGTGTTTTGAAGGTTATTTTATTTCCACTTGACATGATTGTAAGGACGTATAATAAAATTGCAAAGTACGTTCCCGGATTGTCCCCAATGGGCCTTTTAAGTTCGTCAATTGCAAAGGCCGTTTTTAATGTTGAGGACGCCGCAAAAGAGGCCGACGCAAAAATTAAAGAAGCCGAAACCGCGTTAAAAGACCTTGAAAACACAAAGGCAAAAATAGTATTAAAAGAAAGGGCGGAAAGCGCAAGCCGTTATAAAGCAAAAAAGAAAAAAGAAAAAGAACACCAAGACAAATTAGCGAAACAACAAAAAGAACATGAGCAAAGATTGGTTGACCAATACAACGAATATTTAAAAGCAATAGAGGACGCGGACGAAAAGGAATATCAAAGAAAATTGACGGACCAAGGACGAGACGAGGACGCCGTAAATAAATATTATTTTAACTTAAAAGGACAAGCCGAACAACATTTGGCCAATTTAAAAGAAACGGACGAAAATTATGTTGAGCAGAAAAAACTACTTGACGAGCAAATTTTACAATTGGACCGTCAACAAAAAGAAGAGTTGGCCATAATTGATAAAGAATACCAGGACGAGGCAATTGCAAACGCATTAAGTAACGAAAAGGAATTGCAAGACCTTAAATACTTTTTAATGGACGAAAGCATTGAAAAGGAAAAATTGTTACTTGAAGAAAGTTACAAAGAAAAATTTAAGTTGGCCGAGGGTAACGCCGAAATGACATTGGCATTAGAGGAAAAATTAGCCAAACAAAAAAAGGCAATTGACCGAGAATCAAACCGGGCCAAAGTTGACATGGCATTGAGAGGTTTTGAAGCAATTGGCGACATAATAGGGGCCTTTAATACAAAAAACGAAGCGGACGCCAAAAAGCAATTTCAAATACAAAAGGCGTTTAATTTAGCGAGCGCAATTACAAATACCGCATTAGCCGTAACCGGTGCATTAACCGCCGGGGGTAATCCAATAAAATTGGCAACCGGTGCGCAGTTTGTCGAAGCCGGAATTGCGGGCGCAGTTGGTACGGCAAATATTATAAAAATAGCGTCAAGTCAATTTGGAGGCGGGGGAACCGGTGGGGACGACGGAACCGAGGAATTAGCGGGTGCCGGCGAGGGTATAGTAAGCCCGGAGTTTAATATTGTTGGCGATACCGGAATTAATGATTTAGAGGGGTTGGGACAACCCGCACCAATACAAGCATACGTTACAAGCCAAGACGTAACGACGGCCCAAGGTTTAGACCGGGCGCGCGTCGAAAATGCGACAATATAACAAAATTAGGTTTTTATATTATGAGCATGAAAATAGTTGAATTGGTCATTGATGAGGACGCGGACAACGTGGCCGTAGACGCAGTAAGTTTGGTTCGCGAACCGGCCATTGAGGAAAATTTTTACGCGCTTAATAAGCAAAAAAAATATGCCCTAAAATTAAACGAGGACAAACGAATTGTAACCGGTCCCGCCCTAATTCCCCAAAAACAAATTTTTCGTTCAGACCGCGAAAATGGAGACTATTATATATGGTTTTCAAAACAAACGGTTGCAAAATGTAACGAGTTGTTTTTTAAAAATTACAACCAAAAAAATGTTACGTTCGAGCATGAATACGCCGTTGACGGCAATTTTATATTTGAAAGTTGGATAAAAGAGGACAACGAAAACGATAAAAGTAACTTATATAATTTTGACGCCCCGGTTGGTACATGGTTTATTTCCATGAAAATTGAAAACGATGAGGTATGGAACGCCGTTAAGGACGGTTCGGTACGCGGTTATTCAATTGAGGGACATTTTGCGGACGCCCTGGAATTAAACAAAACGGAAACAACGGACCAAAAATTGCTCAATACTATTAAACAAATAATTTCCGAAAATGCCAAGTAAAGAAAAATTTGTAACGCCAAGTAAAACAAGCCCAAAAGGCGGGAAACGCGGTTGTTTGTGTAAAGACAAAAAAACCTATAATTCAAAATGTTGCGACGGATCATTGCAAGCCCAAGGAATAGGACAAGTTTAAAATTATGATAAATACAATTAGACAATACCAAGCCAAAACGCGTAAAGCATTTTTAATGGCAAATCGAATTGAAGACCTTATTAAACAAGTTGAGTTTTTTTTAAAAGACGAAAACGACGAATTGACGAGTTTAACAAAACAATTAAATAAGTCAATTAAAAATAAACCCAACGGAATACAAACCGAGGGTTTAAGACTTTTAAACGAAATAGACAAATTAAGAACCGGAAGTTTAGCCAAGTATATTAAGGCACCGGAAATCAAAAAGACGACAAAAAGTAAAAAATAGGTTATTATATTATGAGACGTACGCAAAGCATATACGACAAGTTAGCCAAATTTACAAAGGCCCAGGAAAAGCCAAAAACGGCTTTATCAAAATGTAAATACGATTTTTCCAAAAAGAAAGTAAGGTTAAAAAACCATAACGTTAAATTGTCATTAATTGACGATATAAATAAACAATACGAATACCTTGAGGATAGTTCGGGTATTGCGTCATATTATGGTTACGAACGTTTAGACGAATTGGAGGAAAAATTTTATGACTTTAAAATGGAAATTTCCGAAGAGGTTGATAACATGGCCATAAATTCCGATGTTGGTTATGTTAAAGAATACGCAACAAATTTAACCGAAATGTTGACAAAGTTAGAAAACACCGCCGAACAATTAGGTATGAATCCAAGCGAATTATTACCCGATTATGACGAGGTAAAACAAAGGGTTGACGAAGCACCCGGAGTTTATGACGATTTTTTAAGTAAATATAAAGACTTTGCGCGTTTAGCCGGGTTGGGAGATTTTTTATAAGAACATGAAAGCTATTTTAAAAAAACTATACGGAAAGGCGAAAAAATCAAAAACTAATTTACGCCAAATACAATTAAATAAAATTGACGAAGTTATAGAGGTTTTTGACATGGCCGGATATAATGTAGGCGAATATTTCGACGACCAATTTTATAGCGGACGCGAGCGCATTTTACATGCCCGGGACGTAATGAGAATGGAATTAAACGATTTTTATACCCAACAAGCGGAATTACAAAACATTAAAGACCAATTGGACGAAATGGGCATACCGTACCCGGACAAAATACAAGAATTAGTAAATATTGAGGAAAGTATTGTTGATAAAATAAACGAGAATCATTCGGAATTTGAAAATTTAGGTATTAACCCAATGTTTGACCGTCGATAAATTGTAAATATGAAAGCTATTTTAAATAAACTTTACGGAAATAACAAACGTTCAACGAGCGTTAAGGCCGAGTTACGCGAGGTTAAATTGAACAAAGTAAACGAATTACGCGATGAGTTGGACGGTTACATGCAAGAATTAAGCGACCATTTAAGAGACAGTTTGCAAGGCGTAGCGCAGGCCAAAGAAAACGCCGGAACAATTCAAGAAAGTATTGATAATGGGGCTTTTATTTCAAATGAAATTGACGAAATTGTAAATAAGCTAAATGATTTAGGCGTACCGGTACCGGGCGAAATTTTAGATTTACAAGAAACGGCAACCAAATTATATAATATTGGAGACGTCCAAATGGAATTAGAAACCGCATTGGAAAACGCCGAGGAAATAATGAGTAATGTTTATCAAAAATTCTTTTAATAAAAAAAAATGAAAGCAACCGAAGTATTAAATAAAATAAAAACCGCATTAAGTATGCAAGTTAATTTAGAAACCGCAAAATTAGCGGACGGCGTAACGGTCATTGAGGCCGAAACATTCGCACCGGAAAACGAAGTATTTATTGTAATGGACGAGGACCGCGTACCGTTGGCCCCTGGAGAGTACGAAATGGAAGACGGCCGAAAATTGGTTGTCGAAGTTGAGGGTATTATCGCGCAAATTGGCGAACAAGCCGAAGACGTTGTAGCCGAAGAGGAAGAGGAAATTGTTGAAGAGGATCTTAAAAAAGACGATAAGCCAAAAACGATTGTTGAAACAAAAGTAAAGGAGACGTATTTTGAAGAGGAAACCCCGGCGGAAGTTGTCGAAACGGTTGAAGCGGTTGAAGAGGAAGTATTGGGCGAAGTTAGCGCAATTATAGAAGACTTAACACCGGAAACAATAACCGAGGCGGACGCGTCCGAAATGGCGGTTGCCGTAGTTGAGGCCGTAACCGAGACATTAGAAGCAATGCCGGAAGAGTTAAAAGACAAGTACATGACCAAGCGTAAAAAGTACGGTAAAAACAAATTGACCGAGGACGAGGCGAGCGTAATACAAGACGCCGAGGCGGAAATCATAACCGCAGTTGCGGACGTTGTAAACGCGGAAACACCCGAAGAGGTAACGCCGGAAATAGCCGAAACAATAGCCGAAGTTGTAACCGAGGCCGTACAAGAAATTGTAGCCGAAGCACCCGAGGAATTAAAAAAACAAGTTTTTAAGAAAACTAAACTTTCTAAAGTGAAAAGCAAAAACAAAAAGCGTATTGATTTAGCAAAAGAAAAAATCGAAAAATTGCATAAATTAAACGCAAAGAAAAAAGCACAAACAACGGCCAAGCCGTTAAGACATAACCCGGAAAAAAAGACCGCTAAAAAGGTAGATTTTAAAATCTCAAATAAGCGACCAAAAAATACTTTAGACCGAGTAATGGAAAAATTATATAAATAGAAAACGAGCATTAATATTAACTAAAAAAAACTAAAAAAAATGCCAAATCCAGGAATAAATACATCCTATGTAGGAGAAAGCGCGGGGAAATATATCGCAAGTTCCCTTTTAAGCGCAAACACAATTGAGAACGGCGGAGTAACCGTTGTTCCAAATATTAAATTTCGTCAAACGATGAAAATTGCCGACCTTGACGCGGGAATTAAAGACGCAACATGCGAGTACGAAACGGCCGGAACGACAACATTAACGGAACGTATTTTAGAACCCAAAGAGTTACAAAGTTTGCAAACCCTTTGTATTAACGAGTTTAGAAAAGATTGGGACGCAGTTTCCATGGGGTATTCAGTACATGACAATTTACCGCCTAATTTCCAGGAGTGGGTTATTGCATACGTTTTAGGTAAAATTTCGGCAAAAACCGAGGTTGACATTTGGAACGGAAAAGTTTTAACAAACGGAGAATTTGACGGCCTATTGCCACAAATCGCAAACGCAATAACGGCGGGAGAAATTCCGGCGGGACAACAAGTACCATTAGTTGCGGGGGGCTTAAATGCCGGAAATATTACCCAAGAATTAGGGCTTTTGATAGACGCAACACCGGACACCGTATATGGAAACGAAAATAGTTTTATCTATATGGGAATTTCGGCATACAAAGCATATACGCGCGCATTGGGCGGTTTTGGTGCAAATGGTTTAGGTGCGAACGGTTACGAAAATAGAGGTAACAATCAAAGTTTTGATACCGGTTTAATGTTCGACGGAATGAGGATCTTTTGCGCACATGGTATGCCAAAAGACAAAATGATTGTTACACATACTGAAAACCTATTTTTTGGAACCGGTTTAATGAGCGACGCTCAAGAATGTACGCTTTTGGACATGAGACCAACGACCGGGGCGCAAGAAATGAGAATGATTGTAAGATATACGGCCGGGACTACATACGGCGTAGGTGCGGACATTACAACGTACGGAGTATAAAGCAGAAACAAAACAAACCCCTACTTAAAGTGGGGGTTTAAATAATAACACTTAAAACACTAATAATGAGTTGTTTAATAGGAAATGGTAGGTTGGAGGCCTGCAAAGACAGTATAAGCGGTATTTCCAATATTTTTTTCATAAATTTCGGCGAAATTGACACCGTTACATATAGCGGAACCGCGCCCGATTTAGGAGACGATATACAAGGAATAACCGGAGTAACAAAATTATACAAGTACGAATTAAAGGGGGCCAATGGGTTCGACCAAAATATTTTAAGTTCCAGGGCCAACGGTACGACGGTTTTTGAGCAAATGTTGACGGTTCAATTTAAACGTCAAGACATAAAAACGCACAAAAATATAAAATTTATAGCTTATGGGCGACCATACGTTGTAGTGCAAAGCCGTACAAATGAGTTCTTTTTAATGGGCTTAAATGAGGGGGCCGATGTTGAGTCGGGTTCCGTAAATTCGGGAGTTGAGTATACGGACTATAACGGCTATAATTTGGTCCTAAAAAGTACCGAACAAAGGCCGGCCAATTACTTGTCAGTAACGGACGCCGTAACCGGAGAGGACCGACCAATTAAAGACGAAACCGAGTTGGTTGACGTTTTCGGATTGACAATAACGGACATTGTAACGACATAAAAAGTCTTTGTTTATATATCGTTTAAAAGGCCTTTGACGTAATTTTTAAGGGCCTTTTTTTTGATTAGATTATAACCAAAGATCCTGGTTAAAAACATGACTTTTTAGTTTAATCGCACATCTCGAGTTTTTAATATGTAGATATACGCGGGTATAAATAAAGCCGTTAAACACCCCTTAAAATGCGTAATTGACCATTTGGAAATGTCAAATATTTTTCGTATGTAAATAGCCATACATGTAAACGTTCTGTTATTTACTCGAAATTTAGCCCATTGTAAAAAATGGGTTTTTTTATGGTACAAAAAAGCGAAACATTGTTATATAAGTATGACCGTATTATTGCCCGATACCGCAACCGAACAAACGTATAAATTTATTCCATTTATACAACCAACCGAAAATCTGAACATAACGAAAATTGATTTTTTGGACGAGCAAACAAACACAAACGCCGAGGCGGTATTGGGTACCTTTTCAACGGTTTCATTTTACAACGAAGTTAATTTAACAATACCATTAATTGAGGGCCGTTTTTACATGGCCATTTTTTACGACGGTACAACGGAAATTTTCCGGGACAAGGTTTTTGCAACCGCGCAACCAATTGAATCATTTAGCGTAAACGCGGGCGTTTATGAATACGGACCAAATACGCCAAACGAATATATTTTATATGAGCAATAAAGAAAATAACGTACATGTTATAAATTTGAATAGTTACGAACCGCCGTCTATTGTTGAAAGCAAAAAAGACGATTTTGTTTTTTTCGGAGAGGACAATTTATATTTTGACTATTTAATTGAGCGTTACATACAAAGCCCGACAAACCATGCAGTTATAAACAACATTGTAAAGCTTATATACGGAAAAGGTTTAATGGCGTCGAACGCGTCCCAACGTCCCGAGCAATACGCGCAAATGAAAATGTTGTTTTCAAATGATTGCACCCGGCGCATGGCGTCGGATCTTAAAATGTTGGGACAATGCGCAATACAAGTTTGTTACAACAAGGACCGTTCAAAAATTGTTGAGGCGTACCATGTACCAATACAATTGTTAAGGGCCGAAAAATGTAGCAAAGAAACAAACGAAATTGAGGCATATTATTTTAGCAATGATTGGTCCGATTTACGAAACCATGAACCGCAAAGAATAAGCGCATTTGGTCAGTCAAAAGACGATACCGAAATTTTATACATTCGACCGTATAGCGTAAATATGCGCTATTATTCGTACCCGGATTGGCAAGGGGTTGTCAGTTATTCACAGCTTGAAACCGAAATTTCGCATTTCCTTGTCAACGATACCCAAAATGGTTTTAGCGGAACCCGAATTGTAAATTTAAATTCGGGGGTGCCGGACATAGAAAAAAGAGAGGAAATAAAGCACGAAATTTTACAAAAATTAAGCGGGGCGCGGGGCCAAAAAACAATTGTAAGTTTCAACCATGATAGCACAAACCAAACCGACATACAAGACATTAGCTTAAATAACGCGCCGTCCCATTATGAGTATTTGTCCGACGAGTGCATGCACAAGATACTCACTGGCCATGGCGTCGTAAATTCTGCTATCTTCGGGATAGCAACGGCAAGCGGTTTTAGTTCGGCAAGCGACGAATTAATGACATCGTTTCAATTGTATATGAACATGACCGTACGACCGTTCCAGGACCTATTAATTGACGGACTACAAAAAATATTAATGTATAACGACGTAAACTTAAACTTGTATTTTGAGACGTTAAACCCTTTTGACAAATACGACGCCAACGGAAACGTAATTGTTGAGGACGAGGAAAAACAAGAATTAAAAAAAGAAACGCCGGAATTAGATTTAAGCATGTACGGCGAAAAGCCAAATAAAGAATGGATTTTAATTGACGAGTTCGACGCGGACATTGAAAAGGAAAACGAATACGACCAAGAAATTGAATTGGCACAAAAAAAGGCAAACGAGGACAAGCCCGAAAAATTAAGCATGTACCAAAGATTGCGTAAAGCAATGTTAGTAAGTACCGGGAACCCGCAACCGGCCGAAGTAAGCGAGCAAGATTGGATCATAAACGGCATGTATTTTATAACGCGTTATAAATACGTTGAAACGGACTATTTAAGCAAACCAAGTAAGGGGGGCGAATCGCGGGCATTTTGTAAAGCCATGATGAGGCAAAGCGACAATTTGTACCGTAAAGAGGACCTTGACGACATGAGCAACAATTCAAGTATAAACCCCGGGTTTGGTCCGGGCGGTTCAAATACATACGATATTATGGCGTACAAGGGCGGGCCTAACTGCAACCATTTGTTCCGTCGTCAAGTATGGGTTGGCGTCGATTTTGGCGTCCCCCTGGACCCGACAAGCCAATTGGCAAATCAAATAAGCGTTTACCGGGCGCGTAAATATGGATATAGAGTAAAAGGCAACCCAAGCGAAACCGCAGTTGCCCCAATAAACCAACCAAACCAAGGTTATTTAAAATAAGATTATGGCGGAGTATGTATTGTTTGTAACCCGAAAAGACATTGTAAGATTTACGGCCATGAATGGGAACGTGGACGTTGACCGGTATTTACAATTTTGTAAGATTGCCCAAGACCGGCAACTCCAACCGTTATTAGGAACCAAGTTATTTGAAAAAATACAAGACGAAATTAAAAACGGTACGTTGGCAACCCCTTATAAAGAGTTATTAGAGGACAAAATAAAAGACGTAGTTTTATTTTATACAATGGTTGAATACTTGCCATGGGGAAATATTCAAGTTAGCAACAAAGGAATTTTTAAATTTACCCAAGAAAACGGCCAAGTCGTAGATAAAAGCGAAGTTGACAATTTAACCGAGGAAACGCGAAGTACCGCCGAATTTTACGCCCAAAGATTGATTGACCATTTATGCCAATTTTCAAGTACATACCCCGAATACAACCAAAATAAAAACGATGATATTAACCCCACAACACAAAATTATTGGGGGGGTTGGGTATTGTGAAAAACTACAAACCAAAGCCGGTTAATCTAAAAAAACTTTTAACCTATTTAAAAAAACAAAATGGCAATAACAACAAAAATTAGTGAGTTACCCGCAAAGGGTTCAACCCTCGGAAGTGGTGATTTAGTGCCAATTGCCGAAGTTGACGCCGGTAGCCCAACCGGATATACAACAAAATACGTTACCGGGGCCGAAGTTGGCGGGGGCGGAACAAACACTATTTATACGGCCGACGATACAATTGCAAGTACAAGAACCGTTACAATTGCAAATCGTTTAATTTGGGACGACGGCGCAATAAGCCGGGAAAACGTAAACGGACGAAATATTGTTGAGGTTATACGCGAAAGCGATATTCCAAGCCCATTGACGGCAAACACAACGTACGTTATTAGAGGCGAGATACAATTTACAAGTGCCAAATTAGTATCAAACGAGGGTTGCGAAATTATAGGTTTAGACCGAAACGAGGATTGTATTGATTGGAACGGTACCGGAAGTTTTTTAAGAGTAACGGACGTAAATTTTGGAATTGCAAACCTTAAATTTAAAAGTTCAAGTATTGATAATAGTATTTTGAGGGCAACAAATATTTCGGCCGGGGCATATAACGAGGGGCGTTTGAAAGTTTTACGCGTTCAAAACGTTCAATTTAGAGGAACATACAACGTAATGGACGTTGGCGGGTTTGATTTAGTAGATATTAACAATTGTTTGTTTTTTTATATAAAGGCCACAACATTTGGTTGCCGTTTTGAGGACGTTTCAAAACTACAAATAACAAGTTGCGAATTTATACGTTGGTTTGACGAAACAACAATACCAACGCCAAGCGGTTTTTCAACGGTTTCAATGATTGAATTACAAGCAAATGGCATAATTGGTTTTGGTGCAATAAATATAAATGGTTGCGTTATACACCCCCAACAAAACCAAAATGGTATTGATATTTCGACGTCAAGTACAACCGGGTTCGGTACAATTTCCTCAAATACTTTTGTTGACTCAAATTTATTAGGCGAGGTATTTTTACCGGTCCAGGGAACGTTACCGGATTATGGAAATACGGCAACGCAAAATTATGACGTATTTACGAACCAAGGTTTATTAAATAGTCGCGCGGGTATTTTATCGACAATGCAAAATAACACCGGTGCCGGAAGTGAAACGGTCATTTCAACAATAAATACACCGGTCCAAATTGAAACAAACAATAACAACGTACAACAAGACCGCGTACGTTGGAGTGGTGCGTCAGACGGTACATTTACATATTTAGCAAAAAAGCAAATTTTTGTTTCAATACATGCCTCAATAAGTTACGAAAAAATCGGGGGGGGTTCGGGCCAAAATTATACATTTTATGTTTATAAAAACAACGTACAAGTCGCGTTTAGTGCGTTACAAACAAACGCGGTAAATGATATTGCAAATATAACAATGAGTTTTGCTACATTAATTGAAAATACAAACCAATTAAAATTTTACGTTGAAAATAATAGTGGCACAAGCAATATTGCAATACGCGATTGGTCAATAGTAATAAGGGAATAATGAAAGGACTTGAACAATTTACGGATCTTATAGCCGTATTGGTGGGAATGATTGGCGCAATGGCCAAAGGAATGAAAAAACGAGCAAAGGTTAAAACTATAATTATAGGAATGACCGTTGCCGGTATTTTGTCTTATAGTCTTATTGGAGTAGTCGAAATATTTTATAACGAGTTGACGCCCCGATTAATTATTTTAGTTTCTTTTGTTGTGGGTTGGGTTGCAAATGAATTGACTGAAAAAATAGATTTAGTATTTGAGGACGTTTTTAATTATTTTGCCGAAAAACTTAAAAAAATGATAAAATGAGCGACACAATAGTACATACCGGACATTGCGATACGATTATTGAGGACAAGCATATTGTAATTGATACGTTTGTAAAACAAGACACCGTTTACATTGAAACGCAAACATTTGATAAGGAAATAGAAATAATTGAAAAGCTAATAAACAAACCGGACTTTGGAAAATCGGTTGTTTCCGTTTTGGTCCTGGTTTTTGTTTGTTATGCGTTGTTAAAAAAACGAAAAAAATGAGCGAACAAAAATTGGACCTATCAAAAATAAATTTTGTTGGCATGGACGACAACGAGTATATACGCGTTGAGACTGAAAAGCAACAAATATATTTACACCACACCGCCGGGAATAGTTCCGGGGTTAATTGTATTCGATATTGGAACAATGATAAACGAGGCCGGGTGGCAACATGCGTAGTAATAAGCGGTAAAGACGCAAAGATGAGCGCGGACGGCGAAATATGCCAAGCTTATAGTAGTAAGTATTGGGCGTACCATTTGGGCGTTAAAAGCGATATATTTAAGGCGTACGGCGTCCCTTATAAATTACTTGACAAAAATAGTATTGGTATTGAAATTTGCAATTGGGGGTACCTTACAGAACGCGACGGTAAATACTACAATTATGTAAACGGCGAAGTGCCAAAAGACGAGGTTACAATATTAGAAAAAGCATATAAAGGTAAAACATATTGGCACCGGTACACCGACGCGCAAATTGAAAGCGTACGCCAATTACTTGTTTTTTGGAATGAACGTTACGGAATAAGTATAACATACAATGAGTGCGATTTTTGGGAAATTTCCAAACGCGCATTAAGAGGCGAAAACGGAACGTTTACCCATAATTCAGTTAGGCCGGATAAATTGGATATTTACCCATGCCCGAGAATGATTAAAATGTTTAAAAAGTTATGAGCGAAAAGAAAAAAAGAAAACCCAAAAAAAGCATAAAAGATAAAAAAGACCTGGACGTAAGTTTTGACGGCCAAAATATTGATTTTGACGTAGACCGAAAAGACGGTAAATTTACGGCCGACATAGACACAAAGAATTTGGACGTACAAATTGAACGTACGGACGAGGGAACCAAAGTTGACGTACAAAGTACCAACAAATTTTGGGGTTGGGTTGGTAACATCTTAAAAAAGATCCTACTAAAAAAGCGTAAATAAGCAACGTTTTTTAACGAATGTTCAACGTACGTTTGTTTTTTTGCAACCTTTTTGTTATATTGCCGTATAAACAATTAGTAATAACCTAAAAAATACACATGAAAAAAGCACTTTTAAATAGAATTAACAAAATTAACGACATGATTTCGGACATTAAAAATTTGGACGAAACGCCCTCAACATACGACGGCGGAACATGGCCGTATTCAATTGATATTAACGGCATAACCATTAAAAATCAATTTGTATATATTGACGAAAACAAATCGAGGTTTTCATATAATTTCGAGAAACGTTATAACGTAAACAAAGAAGAGGGTTTCGGAAGTCAAGAGGAGTTAAAATGGGCTTTAAGTCTTATTTTAAGAACATTTAAAAAAGCATTAAAAAACAAATAATATGGAAAACACTTTTAACATTGGTAAAGCATTAAATATTGGTCATTATGAAGTAGTACGGATATTTAAAAACGGCGCAAAGCAAAGAATTGTTGAGGAACATTTAACCGAGGCGGACGCGCAAAAAATAGTACAAGAGGACATAAAGACGAACCCAAAATGCGAATATTACATGTTGGTATATAGAAAAATGAAATTTTACAAAAATTAAAAAAACACAAATGACAAAAAGATTAAACGATATTGATACGGCCATGGCGACCGAAGACAACGAAACAATTTTGGTAGGCCAAGACGAAAACGGAAAAGAATTAACAATGGTATTTAATACCCTGGAATTGTTAGAATGGTTGGACATTGACCACATGAAGCAAATGTCAACAAAATATATTAGTAACTTATAAAAAATACAAATGAGTAGAATTAAAGAAACAATTAAAATTTCGGTTAAATTGGAAAACCAAAGAATTGAAAAAGTAGTAAACGTTGAGCATGACGGAATAGAACCGTTTAAGGATTGGCCAAACGAAAGTAAACAAACCTTAAAAGAATGGGTACAAAGTGGAATTAATGAGGGTAAAAAAAACGATTGGTTGCCCTTTGCCAATTTTGAATCAAGCGTACAATATAACATTAATACGGAACGCGAAAAAAATATAAATTATTTAATCAATGATTATAATTTGTATCAATTATGGAATGAAGACGAGTTTAAAAAAATACCATATTTAACGGACCAAGAATTGCAAGAATTAGTAACCGAAAGAAAAAATTTTTACAATGGGAAATAAGCAATGGGAAAATGCAGTAAACCGCGAGTTTATAGAAACGTTAATAAAAAAAATTGGCGTAATGAAAACGGAATTTGAAACAAGCGAAACGACACCAACGGAAATAAAAAAATACTATAAAAACGTTGGCCTTTTAACTTGCCATGAGTTGTACGAATGGTTTGATAAAGATTTAGAAATGTAAATAACAAAAGGGACTTTTAACGGTCCCTTTGTCAGATTAAAAAATACAAATGGTTTATGGATAACCATATAAACAAATATAACAAAAATAAAATGGATTGGAAAACGATTGAATGTTTTGAGTGCGACGGTACCGGGGAAATTGACGGTACATTGCCCGAATGTAGTAAACCGGCAAGCGCATGTTGCGGGGGTTGTTATGTAAGCTATAAATGTAATTTATGCGACGGTACCGGTAATTTATATGCGGACGACACCGAGGACCTGGAATTGTACGATTATTTTTTAATGTTAGACGCATACGAAAAAATGAGCGTTGGTTATAAAAAAACATTAAAAGATTTTAACGAAATGATTAAGGGCGTTTCGGAAAACGGATTGTTGGAAATGGAATTGTTATTAGACAACACCCATAAAGTGCAATTAGGGCTTATTAAAGACCAATTAAAACGCATTGAAAAACATACGGAAATTTTACAAAACGAAATACGAAAACAATATGAGTAAAGAGTACAAACATTCGGAACAAAACGCGCCGGATCATTCGGGCCAAAAACGTTTTAAAATATGCTACATGGGTTATTTTAATTCAAAAAGTCAAAAACGAGTTCGAGCATACAAAATAATATATGCCGAAAACAAAGAGGACGCATTGGAACGCGCGGACCTTTACAAACCGATTATTTACGATATAATCGAATTATAAAAATTTTACTAATTTTAACAAAAAATACAAATTATGGATAAATTACAATGGTTTAAATTTCGGCCGTCCGATTGGATAATGGGCCGAATCTCAAAAACAAACAAGACAACCCAAGCGGAATTTTTAAATTTTTGTTGTACCTATTGGAACAAACAATGCGACGTTTCAGTAAAACAATGTAAATACGAATTTTCCCCAAACGTTTATAAAAAATTGGTTGACCTGGAAATACTTAAAATAGACGGCGAACGCGTTTATATTGAATTTTTAGATGAGCAAATGTTGGGTATAAATGACATGCGCGAAAAGGCAAGTAAGGCCGGAAAAGCGAGCGCAAAGAAACGCAACGAAACCAAACGACCGTCAACGAGCGTTCAACGAAAAGCAACAGATAAGAGAAGAGAAGAGAAGAGTATAAACATATATCGCGAGTTTGACCATTTACAAATTACAAATGAAGAGTTTAAAAAATTGAATACCGAATACGACGCCGGAACGATTGATTTTGTATTGGACCAAATAGAGAATTACAAAAAGAATACCGCGTACAAAAATTTGTATTTGACATGTAAAAGTTGGTTAAAACGAGAACCTAAAAAAGCCGAACAAAAGAATGATTTTTATACTAACGTAATGGACCAATTAAAAAAATGATTTTAAGCAAAGGAACAACGTTACCGTATTTATACGATTATAGGGACGGCAAAATAAAACAAGGTTTAAGCATTGGTTGCGAATTGGATAATTGGTACCGGTACAAACAAGGGAGTTTCGATTGTTGGGTTGGCCATGACAATATCGGAAAAACATATTTCGCGACATGGTTTCAATTAGTGTTAAGCGTACAACATGGTATTAAATGGTGCGTTTGGTCCGGGGAAAACCAAGCCGGGCAATTGGTCCGGGACATGGTGCAAATGTTGGCGGGTACGGACTTTTGCGATTTAAGTCATGAGGAAATAAGACGGCACCAAACAAGGATTGAGCAATACTTTGAGTTTGTAGATAATAGAAAACAATATAAGCCGGACGACATTTTAAAAGTTTTCCAGGATAGCGAAGCCGACGCATGCGTTGTGGACCCAATAACCGGCCTTGACCGGTCCATGAGTTATGCCGATAGTTACAAATTTTTAAATGATTGTAGGCATTTTTGCAATAGTACCGGCAAAAGTTTATTTATTAATACGCACCCAACAAGCGAAACCGGGCGGGCCGGTAACGTTTACCCGCCGGGCCACAATTGGGCCGGAATGATTAAGGCCCCGCGAAAAGCGGACATTGAGGGCGGGAAAATGTATGCAAATCGCGTGGACCAAATATTGGTAATGCACCGATTAGTTAGTAGTAAAGAAATGCAATTTTTTACAATGGTAACGGTTGAAAAGATCCGGGACAAAGAAACCGGCGGGAAACCAACGTTTCATGAGGAACCAATTTTATTTGAATATAATTTCGGAAATGGTTTTAAATGTCAAAACGTGGATTGCTTAAAAGAATTTAGAAACGAAAAAACAAATAAATTATGGAAAAATTAGAGTTTAAAATAATACAAGCCGGGGTTGCCCTGGAAACAACAAAATTAAAAGTTAAATCAAGTTTAGAGGACATCGAAAAAAAACACCCCGGACGCGAGGACATAATAAAAAGCATGACCGAAACATTAAACGACCTTTGGGACGTACAAGCGGTTTTTAATTGGTTACGCGAAAAACGCGAAACAAACGATTTAGACAAATATAAAATTGAAAGCCAAAACCAAGACTTAAAAGCCGAGGTAAAAAAGCTAAAAAAAGAATTACAAGACATTAAAAACAATTTAACTTTGTAGTTTGAACGTTTTGGAATTGCATGCGGGAAGTAGAAGTTTAGGAAAAGTTGCCGAACAATTAGGTATGAACGTCTTTAGCGTAGATTGGACCGCATACGATAATATTAATTTGGTTAAAGACATTGAATTTTTAACCGAAAACGACATACCATTTATTCCGGATATTATATGGACGTCCCCGGATTGTACAACGTTTTCAATTGCCGGTTGCCATAACCATAGGTTTGAGGAAACGTTAAAGCCAAGAACCGAATACGCGGAAAAATGCGACCGTTTAAATATTAACATGATTGCATTAATAAAAAGGTATTTAAAAGTAAACCCGAACTTAAAATATTTTATTGAAAACCCAAGGGGACTATATAGAAAAATGCCCTTTATAAAATTTAGCGACCGGGCGACAATTTGGTTTTGTCGTTATGGAGACAAAAGGGCCAAGCCAACCGATATTTTTACAAATCATTTATATAGTATTTTTAATGAGAACGGTTGGGTACCGCGTCCGCGTTGTTACAATGGGAATACAAATTGCCACCATGAAGAGGCCCCGAGGGGTTCCAGGACCGGAACCCAAGGAATTTTTAATGCGCATGACAAATCAAAAATGCCGGAGTTATTATGTTTAGAGATATTAAAAAGTTGTATTAATGCCAAGGTGTAAAAATTGTAAGGAAAAATTTGACGCAAAACATTTTAACCAAAAGTTTTGTTTTCGGTCCGCATGCGTCAAAGTATGGGTTGAAACGGCCAAGGTTAAGAATTGGAAAAAAACGAAAAAAGAATGGAAACAAAAAAACGAAAGTATAAGTTCTTTAATGAAAAAAGCCCAAAAGGTTTTTAACGCATACATACGAAAAAGGGACCATGGCAAAGAGTGCGCCAGTTGCGACACAATTTTAACAACCGAATACGACGCCGGTCATTATTTTTCAAGTGGGGGGTTTAAAAGTGTTACCTATAATGAGGCCAATTGTTGGGGGCAATGCCGTAAATGCAACCATTTTTTAAGCGGAAATTTAATTGAGTACCAAATAAAAATACAACAAAGAATTGGCGCGGATCATTTGTTGCATTTATACACCGAGGCCCACAAGGAAAAAAAATACACAAGGGACGAATTAAACGAAATTGTTGAAAAGTACAAAAAGAAAATAAAAGAATTGTAATATAAAATAGTTATATTGCGGTATATATAAACAAATACATAAATTATGGACAATGTAAAAAAAGACGTTTTGGCGTCTCAAAAACCAAAAACCGAAACCGTTGAATTAGTGCAAATAATTGAAAGCAACGGCAATAAAATTGAAACGTATTATAAAATAACCAAAGGCGGTTTATACGTTGAAAAATCATTTACAACGGACGAGGACCAAGCCAACGCCATGTACGAAATAGTATTGGCCCATGGTTCTTTAATAAACGAAACCGTTTTACGTTCGCATGAAGTACAAAAAGGGGGGCAAAATGGATAAGCCAACACCAAAAAAGCGAACCGCAGTTAAAAAGCAAAAAAGCATTTACGAGGCAATAGCAAATTTTCAATACGAGGTACCAATACTTTATAAAAAAAGTGAGGGGTACGGTTATAAATATACGGACCTTGCCGAAATTATGCGCGTTATTACGCCGTTACTTAAAAAGCATGATTTATTTGTAATGCAACCATTGGCCGGAACCGGTTTAAAAACCATTGTTTGCCATTGGCCAACCAAAGAAACATTAGAAGAGTTTACGGAAATACCCCAAGACATAGCATTGGCAAAAATGAATCCGTTTCAAGCCCAGGGGGCGGGTATTTCTTATTGGCGTCGTTATGCTTTATCGTCATTTTTTGGCCTTGTTTCGGATAAAGATATAGACATGGCCGGAAAAGCGGAACCACAAAAACCAAGCTTAACAAACGAAAAATTCGAGCATGCGTTGGACGCAATAAGCAACGGTAAATATACCGTCGAAGAGTTAAAGGCAAATTTTAAATTGAGTACGAACCAATTAAAAAAATTGTCATGAGCGAATTAAAAATACGTTGTTCATCGTTGGGTAAAATAATGACCAACCCAAGGACCAAAAAAGAGACGTTAAGTAAAACATGCAAAACGTATATACAAGACATATTTAAGGAAAAAGAATACGGTATTGTACGCGAGTTCCGAAGCCGTTTTATTGACAAGGGCATCGAGTGCGAAACGCAAAGTATTGAATTGGCCAACGAGGTTTTGGAATGGGCGTTACCATTTGACGCGATACATGGAAAACAACATGCGTTTGAGAATGATTATATAACCGGGCATACGGACGTTTGCACCAAAACCGTATTGGCCGACGTAAAGACGAGTTGGGACGGTACAACGTTTCCCATGTTTGACGAGGAAATACCAAACAAAGATTATTATTTTCAATGTATGGGGTACCTTGCATTGACCGGTTACGAAAAATGCGACCTTGCATATTGTTTAATTAACACTCCGGAAAATATGGTATTGGACCAAATACGACGCGAGCATTGGTTGAACGATAGCGTATGGGACGGAGACGAGAACCCGGAAATTGTGGCCATGGTCCGTTCGCGCCATGAGTTCGACCACATACCAAAAGAAAAACGAGTAAAAAACTTTGTAATTGAAAGAGACGAGGACGTAATAAAAAGCATATACGAACGCGTTGAGCAATGCCGAGAATATTATAAACAATTAAAAACAAAATAAACATGAACGTAAAAGGAAAACTACACGTTAAAGGAGAAACCCAAAAAATTAGTGAAAAATTTAGTAAACGCGAATTTGTAATTGAGACGGCGGACAAGTACCCGCAAAAAATACTATTGCAATTGACACAAGACAAATGCGGTTTGTTGGACCTTTGGAACGTTGGCGAACAAATGGACGTCGACATAAATTTAAGGGGCCGAGAATGGACCGCGCCCGACGGCAAGGTAAAATATTTCAATACGATTGAGGCCTGGAGATTAAATAGCACAAAAAACGAGCGCGACGGTATAGAACAAAATTTTGTTGAGGACAAGTTGCAAGCCGAACAAAACGAATTGGACGACGATTTACCCTTTTAACAAATACGACATGCCATATATAAAGGACCGGGAATTGCGCAACGCAATGTTTGAAATTCTAAAATACAAAACCCGAAACAAGGTTGTAAAAGAAATACAAGACAAAGGCGAAAAAATGCACCAATACAATATTGACCGATTTATGGCCGGAGACGATGTTAAATTGAGTACGTTAAGAAAATTAAATGCGTATATTAAAGACCAAAAATAAACAATGCCCCGACACCGGGGCTTTTTTAATTTCCATGAGTAAACATTGGTTGGAAATATTAAATAAAAGGCATGCGGAATGGGTGGATATGGTGCGCACATTTGGCGAGTACACATATTGCGAAGATTTAGTACAAGAAACTTATTTAAGAATACACCAAGCGAACGCCCAAGACCGCGCAGTAATTAACGGAAAAGCGAATAAAGGTTTTATGTATATAGCTTTAAGAAACAACCATATAAATTTTGCCAAGCAAAAGGCCAAAGTAAAAAAATATCAAATTGAAGACTTTAAAATGACAAGCCGAGACGAGGCCCCGACGGAATGGTATATTGCCAACGATATTTTAGAGGACAAAATAAGATCCGTAATGGAAAATTGGCATTGGTACGACCGACAATTGTTTATTTTGGTTGCAACCGGTCCCGATAGCATGCGCAAAATTTCGCGCGATAGCCGTATTTCTTTGTCAAGTATAAGCAATACCATTAAGAAATGCCGAAAGCGTCTTAAAGACGAATTAAACGAGGAATTTGAGGACTATTTTAACAAAGATTATAACCAAATAAAGTAATGGAACCAACCAAAGAACAAATAAAGGCAATTCATGACATGCGGGAACGTACGTTAATTATGCCGGAAATGAAAATATATGAACGTTATGTAATGCCATGTTGTGGAAATGAAACAAAAGACACCCCAATTATTGAAAACGCGGGCGAAGCATTAACACAAATTATATGCCGGTTTGGTTGCGGTTTTATATACGTTGAAAATTGGTTGTAATGTATAAAACAATATTTAGACTTAACATTTTTAATTTAAAAATCAGAATATACAAAAGAACATGAGCGAAAAAAAAGACGAGGCATATTATAACGCCCTTGACAAAAGAACAAAAGAGTATAAAGAATGGAAGAGTAAACAACCCTTAAAAGGAGTTGGCGACGTAGTGGAAAAGGTATTGGAAAAAACCGGCGTTTCCAGGATTGCCAAATTTATATTGGGGGACGATTGCGGGTGCGACCAAAGGCGCGACACCTTAAATAAATTGTTTCCATTTAAAAACCCGAAATGCTTAAACGAGGACGAATACGATTTTTTGCATTTATGGTTCCAAAAGACGAGGCACAAAATAACCCATGACGAACAAAAAAAAATATTAAACATTTACAATAGAGTATTCAGTACAAAATACAAGACGTCAAATTGTGGCGGTTGCGTAAAATGGAAACTACAAGAATTGAATTTGTTGTATTTAGAATATAACCCGACAAAAAATGACAACGATATTATTTAGCTACATAGGCATTTTATTTATACTGTCTTGTTGGTTGTATATTTACTTAAATTACGGAGACGATGACAACGAAAAATAAAAACAACAAGCCCAACAAACCCAACACTAAAAAAAGGGACATGCTCAAAGCTTTAAATTTGACATGCGGTAACGTGAGCGAAGCATGCAAAAAAATTAATATAAATAGGTGGACGCATTACGAATGGTTAAAGATTGACGAGGACTACAAACGCGAGGTTAAAGAAATTGAAGAGGCGAACAAAGATTGGGTTGAGGGAAAAATAAGAAAACATATTGAAAACGACAACCCGACCGTAACCATATTTTATGCCAAAACAAAAATGAGGGACCGGGGGTATATAGAGACAAACGACCATAATGTAAGTATATCAAAAGGAACGTTGCCCGAATGGTTTACAAATGACGAATAAAGCCAACCCGAATTTTACATATTTAAAAGACGCGGTACCCAAACAACGCGTAACTTTATTACAAGGGGGTACAAGATCCGGCAAAACGTGGGCCGTTATTTATTACATAATATGGCTTTGTAAAGAACACCCAAATTCGGGAATGGAAATTGATATTTGCCGAGACACATTTACGGCCCTAAAAAATACGGCCTGGAAAGACTTTAAGGACATTCTTATAAAGCATGAATTGTACGACCGGTTAAGCCATAACATGACCAACGGTAAATACATTTTGTTTGGCAATACAATAAACTATTATGGCGCGGACGATAGCAAAAAAATCCATGGACGGTCCCGCGATATATTATGGTTAAACGAGGCAAACCATTTGCCCGAGGACACCGTAAACCAATTGTTCCCAAGGACGAGGCATAAAGTAATTGCGGATTATAACCCGGCGTTACCGGTTGAGCATTGGTTGGACCATTACATACCAAAGTACAAACCGTTTATTTCGACGTACCGGGACAACCCGCATTTAACACAAAGTCAAGTTGAGGACATCGAGGAAAAAATAAGCAACCCCTATTGGTGGACCGTTTACGGAACCGGCCAACGTTCGCAACCAACCGGGGCCGTTTTTTCGCATTGGTCAACCGGACCATTTGAGCAAACCGATTTAATGGGGTTTGGCCAGGATTACGGATTTAGCCAAGACGCGACAACGTTAATTGAATGTAGTATAAACCGCAAACAAAAGACGATACATTTAAAAGAATGTTTTTACGAGGTGGGGTTAAGTACCGGGGCCATATACGAATTAAATATGCAACATGCCGGACGTCAAAATTTGATAGTTGGAGATAGTGCCGAACCGCGTTTAATAAGTGAGTTAAAAGGCCGGGGCCTAAATATTGTTAGCGCGGTAAAAGGCCAAGGGAGTATTACAAGCGGTATTAGCTTAATGTTGGAATACAAAATAATCATCGAACCAAAAAGCGAAAACCTATTAAAAGAGTTTAATAATTATCAATGGATTAGCAAAACAAACAAGACGGTACCAAAGGACGAATGGAACCATTGTATCGACGCATGCCGGTATTTTATTTCCCAAGTTTTAGAGAACCCGCACCGGGGCAAATATTATCTTTATTAGGTACAAAAAGACGAGTTATTGTTATTAAATAAAAGAAAACATTATGGATACATGGGGACAAGGCGCGGTAAATAATACCATTGGTTGGGGCCAAGCATATATTAACGGTCAAAAAGTTGGTAATTTCGGTAAAATCTATTTAACGAGTAACGCCGGGAAAACAAGTATAACCGGAATAAGGCCAAAAGAAGCAATTAAAAGATAGCAAACAAATGAATATCGATATTAAATACCCGACGCATTTACAAGAAATACCGTTGAGCGCGTACCAAAAATGGTTAAAGGTTGAGGAAACGACAAACGATGAGGAAATATTGGCCTTTAAATTTGTATCAATTTTTTGCGGTTTAGACATGCGGACCGTTTCAAGAATGGCCGTAAAAGACGTATATTTTTTAATTGGTAAAATTAAAGAAGTATTAAGCCAAGAAGCAAAATTTAACAAGCGTTGGAAATTTAACGGAATAGAATTTGGCATGGTTCCGGATCTTGAAAATATGAGTTTTGGCGAGTATATAGACGTTGAAAGCCATTTAACAAAATGGGACGGTTTACATAAAGCAATGGCCGTTTTGTACCGACCAATTACGGAAACGTACAAGGACACATACGAAGTCGAAGAGTACGAACCCAACGAAAAGTATATGGATATTATGCAAAACTTGCCGTTAAATATCGTATTGGGAACGTCGCTTTTTTTTTGCAATTTAGAAAAGGCCTTGTTACACAATTTGACACAATTTTTAAAGACCGAAACAAAGAGACTGAACAACAAAACGAATATAGTGAGTACGCGCAGTTCAACAAAAACTGGAAATGGTACCACTCCATTTATAGAATTAGCAATGGAAATTTGCTCAAATTCGACCAAGTTACAAAAATACCCATTTATAAAGCCCTTACGTTCCTTTCGTATGTTGCACAAAAAGACAAAGCCGAGGCAAGCGAACGTAAAAAACAAATTAGACAAGCAAAAGCAAAAAGTTAAAGTATGAGCAACGAGGGGTATTCATTAGTTTACAATACTATAAAAGAAACATTAGAGGCCAACCCATTAGTAAACCAATTTGGCGAGGGAATGGGGGACGAAATAGACTTGTCAAAGCAAACCATTTTCCCGTTAAATTATATGGTTATGGAGACGGCAACGCCCGACGGAAACGCGGTACAATTTACGTTTACATTGTACGCCATGGATATAGTAGACATTTCGGACGACGGCGTAAACAACAAACATTCAGTTATGAATACTCAATACAATGTATTGTTGAGGTTGTACGAATCGTTAAGACGCGGGGACCTTTGGGACAACAAAATACAATTAGTTGGTTTTACAATGCAAGCATTTGAGCAAAGTTATTCTAACTTATTGGCCGGTTGGTCCGCGAGCATTTCGCTTTATGTACCAAACCACATGACAATATGCTAAACGAGGTTTTAAAAGAAATAGAAACCTTTGGCGACGTATTAGTAAGTCGAACGCGCAAAAACTTAAAGAACGAAAAAATGATAAGTTCGGGCGTTTTATTTGATAGTATCGGGTACAACGTAGACCAAACAATGGACGGTTTTATTTTTGAATTTATAATGGTTGAGTATGGTTTTTACCAAGACGAGGGGGTACAAGGTGCCAACCCCGGGGCGGTAAATATAAAACAACCGGACGGTTCAAAAAAGCCCGGAATACAAAAGGCCCCCGGAAGTCGTTTTAAGTTTGGTTCGGGCAAAGGCAAAGGGAGTTTATTTAAAGGTTTGGACCCTTGGATTGTAAAAAAGAAAATTAAAGGAACGCGAAATAATGGGCGTTTTGTTTCCAGGGCGTCAATAAAAACCGCGATGTCAAAAAGTATATTTTACCAAGGTTTGCCCCCGCGTAAATTCTTTTCAAGGGCATGGGACCAAACAACCCGGGACATAGACAACCAATTGGCCCTTGCATATATAAAAGACGTCGAAGCAATTTTTTTAGAATTAATAAAACAATGAGTATAGTTAATTTACAAAACGAACCAATATACGTTCGTAGCCCCTACATAATAGAAGTTGACGAACCAAATATTTTGGGTTCAAAAGTCGAATTGTATATTTGGAATAACGGTACAACGCCCCCAACGTCCCCGACCTACACATTAGAAAAATTAATACCGTCCCCGAGTAGTACGGAAATGTTATACAACGTCTCAAATTACGTTCGCGAGTATATCAATTTTATTGAAAGTACCATAATTGAAACGGCAACGCCAACGGTACCGCCAAATAACGAATGGGCGTATATAAAAGTAGTGCGTTCAAAATTGACGATAACCGGATATACCGAAATTGACACAAAAACGTATTATGCGTTTGACGGTTTCGGATATTATGAAGAGGGGTTTAACCCGGAATTGGGAACAATACATTTGGCCCCTGGAAATTACGAATATTGGTACGACGCAAATAACCCCGGTTCGGTATTTCCACAACCATTTTTAAACCGTTACGGCGAAATTCACATTGTCCCAAAATTAAATTACGAGGTTGTTTATACAAGTTTGGCCGACGGCACAACACAAAGTTTTACATTTAACCCGGGAGTTATTGGACCGGTACAAAAATTTTATACGGTATTCCCTACATATAGCGACGTTGGAAATATTGTTG
>JAAHTG010000533.1_pt2 | contig 29026 bp, 54 predicted proteins | sample 6116081 | NCBI WGS metagenome assembly JAAHTG01 (sample SAMN13939989, study PRJNA603662) | sponge metagenome | isolation source: marine sponge | host: Mycale hentscheli | place: New Zealand | collected 2005 | reverse complement strand
GCAGCCATAGGAGAACAAGAACAACAGCCAGTACAGGCGTTTGTAGTTAGTCAAGATGTAACCTCTGCACAAAGTTTAGAAAACAATATTATAGAGGGTGCAACGATAGGTGGATAAAATGCAAAAAAAAATAAAATAATTTATATATAGATATGAAAATAGTAGAACTAGTTTTAGATGATATGGATGAACTAACTGGAATTGAAGCAATATCAGTAGTAGAGAATCCAGCAATAGAAGAAGATTTTGTTGCGTTAAAATCGCAAGAATTTAAATTAGCTGAAGTTGATGAGGAAAAGAAAATATTATTAGGTGCTTTGTTAATACCTAATAAACCAATTTATAGAACTAACGGTTCAGAAGAATATTATATTTATTTTTCTAGAGACACAGTTCAAAAAGCCTCCCAACTTTATTTAATGAAAGGTAATCAGAACAAAACAACGCTAGAACACCAACACACCTTAAACGGATTAAGTTTAGTTGAGAGTTGGATTGTTGAAGATAAGGTGCAAGACAAATCTAGGAAATATGATATGGATGTGCCAGTTGGTACTTGGATGGGTGCAGTTAAAGTTAACAATGATAAAATCTGGCAGGAGTTTGTTAAAACTGGAAAAGTAAAAGGGTTTAGCATAGAGGGTTACTTTGCTGACAAAGCAGAACGCCCAAAAGATAAACAAAAGGAAAACTTTAGTGAGAAAAGTACAGCAGAAGATTTAGTAAATAAAATCATAGCTATACTAGATGAGAAATAGAATAAAGAAAACTAAAAAATTTGTTACTCCTAGTAGAACAAGTCCAAAAGGTAGCAGAAGAGGATGCCTTTGTAATGATAATACTTACCATAGCGATTGTTGCAATGGTAGTTTACTTGCGCAGGGAATTGGAAGAACATAAAAACAAAAATGCAAAATAATAATTTTTAATTTATATAATGATATGAAAGCAACAGAGATGTTAAATAAAATCAAAGATATTGTAAAGCCAACAGAAGTTAGCTTAGAACAATTAAAACTAGAGAATGGAACTGTTTTAGAAGCAGAGAAATTTGAAAAAGGTAATGAAGTGTTTATCTTAACTGATGACACTAAAGTAGCGTTACCAGTAGGCGAGTATCAGCTAGAATCAGGCGATATGCTTAACGTTCAGGAAGAGGGTATTATTTCTGATTTAGGTTATGAGAAAAAAGAAGAGGAAGATATGGAAGACGCTGAAGAAAAAAGAGAAGACAAAGGAGAAGCTGATGTTGAAGATTGGGCTGGTATGGAAAAGCGTATTAAAAACCTAGAAGATGCAGTAGCTGATTTAAAAGCTGACAAAGAAGATAAAAACGAAGAAGTAAAAGAAGAGAAGCAAGAAACAGAAGATTTATCTGCTGTGCCACAAGAAGTTGCTGATGCGTTATCAGAACCAGCAGCAAAGGCTATTAAGCATTCTCCAGAAGTAAAAGAAACTAAAAAACCTATGTTATACGGTCAAAACAGACCAATGAACACGATGGATAGAGTTTTACAAATGATGAGTAATATAAAAAAATAATCTAATAAATTTTAAAAATGAAAAGACAAATAAATTTAGCTGATGTAGATAACTCCTTAAATTCGTTGACAACAACGTATGCAGGGCAGTTTGCAGGACAATATATTTCTGCTGCTTTACTTAGTGGTGCTACTATTGCAAATGGTGGTATTACAGTTAAGCCAAACATCAAGTACAAAGAAGTAATTAAAAAAGGTGCTTGGGCATCAGTTGTTAAAGATGCAACGTGTGATTTTGATTTAACAGCAGACGCACTTACTTTAACAGAAAGAATTATACAACCAGAAGAATTTCAGGTTAACCTACAATTTTGTAAAAAAGATTTTAGAGGAGATTGGGATGCTATTCAAATGGGAATATCAGCATACGATAATCTTGCACCTAGTTTTTCTGACTATATTTTAGCGCAAGTAGCAGCACAAGTTGCACAAAAAACTGAGCAAACAATTTGGGAGGGTGCTAACGGAACAGCAGGAGAATTTGACGGATTCGTAACATTAATGAAAGCTGACGGAGATATTAGTGATATTACAGGTACTACTGTAAATTCAACTAATGTTATTGGTGAAATGGGTAAAGTAGTTGATGCTATCCCTAGTGCAGTTTACGGAAAAGAAGATTTACACTTATACGTATCTTCTAACGTAGCTAGAGCTTACGTAAGAGCGTTAGGTGGTTTTGCTGCAATCGGAAATACTAACTTCCACAACTCTAACAATGGTGTTGACAACAAGGGAACAACTTGGTGGTCAATGGGACAAGATTTAGCGTTTGACGGAGTTAAAGTATTTGTATGTCCAGGAATGGGAGACAACACAATGGTAGCTGCTGAAAAAAGCAATTTATATTTTGGAACGGGCCTTTTATCAGATTCTCAGGAAGTTCGTATGATTGATACATCTGCAACTTTAGGAGACCAGAATGTTAGAGTAATTATGAGATATACGGCTGGTGTTCAGTACGGTATCGGTTCTGACATCGTTCTTTACGAACCAGGGGTATAATAATGTAATAAGAGGGGGTTTAATTACCCTCTCTATTTTAATAATTAAAAAAAATATAAGATATGGCGTGTTTACTAACAACAGGTAGAGGATTACCCTGCAAATCAGGAGTAGGTGGCTTAAAGGCGATTTACTTTGTTGATTTTGGCGGGATAGGAGTTGCTACCGATGCTAGTTCCGATTTACCTACTGCGGCAGGTTTTGATGGAATTATAAATAACATTACTGGTACACCGACTGCATATAAGTTTGATATTAAGGGCAATTCTACTTTAGAAACTGCGGTTAATTCAAGTAGAGAAAATGGAACTACATTTTATGAAAGTACATTGACTCTTACATTACCTTATTTAGATGCAGCTACTAATCAAGAATTAAAATTATTAGCTTATGCAAGACCACAGGTTATTGTAGAAGATTATAACGGAAATAAATTTTTAGTAGGTTTAGACAATGGTGCTGATGTAAACGGGGGAACAATTGTAAGTGGGGCAGCAATGGGCGACCTTTCTGGCTTTACATTAACAATGGTTGCGATGGAGAAATTTCCACCACCATTTATGAATGCAACAAGTTTTGCACAAGTAACAGTTTCTGGCACACAGATAACTCCAAACTAATTATTGTAGTGTGTATTTAAAAGGGGGTATATTTTGATATATCCCTTTTTTTTTATATATTAGTCAAGTAAAATTTTTCTTCATAGGGGGTGGCAGGAGTGTTACCCCTTTTTTTTATGCAAAAAAATAAAGTTTTATTTATATATTAGTATGAAAGTATTAACCACTAGCGCAAGTAGTCAAAATATTAAAATAATTCCTAGAGAATTTGTTAGTAGCGGAACGTTAAGCGTTAGAGATGAAAGCACTAATGTAAGTTATGATTATAGTATAACAGCTACTACGGTAGGTAATTACATAAGCATAGACAACGCTTACACGAGTTCTGGTAACAGTATTTTAAAAGAGGGTAGGTTTTACAATTTAAATTTAAAAAGTGGTACAAATAACATTTATAGAGATAAAATATTTGTAACAGACCAAACCATAAATCAAGAGAATAATAATTATTATGATATGAATAATGGAGATTATACAACTGAAGATTCTTTTGACAATGATTATATAATAGTATAATATGAATGATTTAAGAATAGTAAATTTAGCAACATATACAACCCCAGAAATTGTTGAACAACAAAATCAGGACTGGATTGCTTACGGGCAAGACAATAACTATTTCCAGTATTTAATTGATAGATATAATGGTAGCCCAACAAATAGTGCTTGTATGAATGCTATTAGTGAAATGATATTTGGTAAAGGGTTAGATGCTACTGATTCTAATAGAAGACCAGAGCAATATGCTAAAATGATTTCTTTATTTGATAAGGATTGTGTAAGAAAACTTTGTTACGATTTAAAATTGATGGGGCAATGTGCTATACAAATTATTTATTCTAAGGATAGAAAAACTATTGCACAGATAGAGCATATGCCTGTTGAAACATTAAGAGCAGAAAAATGTAATGATGAGGGGGAAATACCAGCATATTTTTATTATCAAGATTGGGCTAAATATAAAAGAGGTGATGAATTATTAAGAATACCAGCTTTTGGTATGAGTAAAGAAAATATTGAGATACTTTACGTTAAACCTTACAGGGCTGGATTTAAATACTATTCTAGCCCAGATTATGCTGGTGGCTTACAATACGCAGACCTAGAGGAAGAAATCTCTAACTATCATTTAAATAATATACTGAATGGCTTGGCGCCTAGTATGTTAATTAATTTTAACAACGGTTCGCCAAATTCTGAAGAGAGAGAATTAATAGAGAAAAAAATATATTCCAAATTTTCTGGGAGTAGTAATGCAGGTAAATTTATACTAGCTTTTAATGATGACCCAGCAACAGCAGCAAGTATAGAACCTATACAATTAAGTGATGCCCATAATCAATATCAATTTCTTAGTGATGAGAGTAGTAAAAAAATATTAGTTAGCCACAGGGTAGTAAGCCCAATGCTTATAGGTATTAAAGACAATACAGGTTTAGGTAACAACGCAGATGAAATTAAAACAGCAAGTTTATTAATGGATAACACTGTAATTAGACCTTTCCAAAGATTATTAATTGATGCTTTTGATAAAATATTAAGTTATAATGAAATCACTTTAAACTTATATTTTATTACTCTACAACCTTTAGAATTTACAGAAATAGAAAAAATAGATGATGAAGAAGTTAAAGAAGAAGAAACAGGAGTTAAATTAAAAAAGATAGACGGGCAAGAAGTTTATAAAACTAAAGAAGAAGCTGAGGAAAAAGCAATAGAAAAAGGATGCAAAGGTTCTCACGAACATAAAGACGAAGACGGAAATACTTGGTATATGCCTTGTAAAGACCATAAAGAAATACAAAACCTATCTAATGAAGACGGAGATATTTTATTAAACAACTTAATAGGAGAACCTATGAGTGATGAATGGGAAGAAGTTACTAGCAGAACCCATAGTGATAAAAACGAAAGTATTGAAGAATGGGCTACTAAATGTATAGAAGTTAAAAAAACAGGATTACAGAAACTACAAGATTATATTGTAGCTAAACCAAATGGATTTAGTTATTTAGACAAAGGTTACTACAAAGTTAGATACAGGTACCACGAAGATATACCTAGTGAAAACTCTAGAGATTTTTGTATTAGAATGATGGCTAGAAGTAGCGATGGTATAGTTTATAGGCTAGAAGACATAGACAAAGCAAGTAGGCAGGGTGTAAACGACTCATTTGGGCATTTAGGGATGCCTTACGACCTTTTTAAATACAAAGGTGGGGTTTACTGCGGTCATACTTGGAAAGAGGTCTTATATCGCCTAAAAGACAAAACGAAAAAAAGTAAGAATTTAAAAGATTATAACGAAGTAGATAGCATACCAAAAAGTTATAGACCTAATCCTAGAGGAACTAGGGATAGCGAAATACCTCCATTTGATATGCCTAATCACGGACATTATCCTGGTGTAAAATAAAATATTATGGCAACAGCATTATTTATAAAAAGGTCTGATTTAGTTAAAAATACTATTATGTCTGGTAGCGTAGATACTGATAAATTTATTCAGTACATAAAGATTGCGCAGCAAATACATATTAGAAATTATCTAGGGAGTGATTTATATAATAAAATAAGTGCAGATATTGCTTCACCTGGCGGGTTAACTGGTAATTATTTAACACTAGTTAACGATTACGTCCAGCCAATGTTAATACATTTTGCAATGATGGATTATTTACCCTTTGCTGCATTTAGTGTAACCAATGGCGGTGTATTTAAAGGAAACAGCGAGAATGCACAAACAGCATCAAAAAGTGAGGTTGATTATTTAGTTAATAAGGAAAGGGAATTTGCAGAATATTATACTAGAAGATTTATTGATTATATGAATTATAACAGTAATTTATTCCCAGAGTATAATACAAATAGTAATGATGATATATACCCTGACCACGAGGCAACATTTAATGGTTGGGTGCTGTGATATATAAAATTAAAAACAAAAATATAATTAAATTAAAAAAATATTTAAAAAATGTATTGGGAACAGACAAACAGTTGGAATATAAAAATAGAATACAAAATAAATAATGGCTAACGAGATATACAACGTAACCTGGTGGGGTAGAGGTGCAGTTAATAATACAATTGGTTGGGGTGATATGTATTCAGAATATGTAGACCCAACGGATAGCTTTGAAATATTAACTGAAGACGGTAATTATGTTATTACTGAAGCAGGAGAATACGTAATAACAGAATAAAATAATAAAATAAATTAAAAAAAAATGGCAAATAAAAAATTTAGTGAATTTACAACCAAAACAGATTCGGCAAATGTTGATTTTGTAGTTGGTTATGATGGAACAACAAATGTAAAAATAGCACCTAGCAATTTAAGTAGTGGCGGTGCTTCAGATTTAAACGGATTAAGTGATTGTTTAACAAACGCTACAACAGAATCAGTATATGTATTTAGTACACCTGCATCACAAAGTAACTCTTCTTATTACAATACTAGTTTAGGTAAATCAAGTTTAAATGCTTTAACTGACGGAGATGGAAATACTGCTATTGGGCATAATGCAGGGAAAGCAATTACAACAGGAATTAGTAATACGTTTGTGGGTAGCTCAGCAGGTTTTGCAGGTAATGTAACACAAGTGGTTGCAGTAGGTAAAAATGCTTTATATAACTCAACAGGTAATGATTCAATTGGGATAGGATATGAATCTGCTAGAGTAAATACAGCAGCAGGAACTGTGGCAGTAGGTCACCAAGCAGGTTATTCACAAACCTCTGGTGCAGGAAACACTAATGTTGGTTATAAAGCAGGGTATGGAGTATCTACTGCATTACAGAACACACTTATAGGGTATGAAGCTGGAACTGATGCTAGTTTAGTTGCTGGTGGGGTTACTGCTTTAGGTTATCAAGCAGGTAAAGCATTTACAGTTGGTGATGGTGCAGTTCTTATAGGTAGATTAGCAGGGGGTGGTAATAGTTCAGCAAAACAAGAAACAGTATTTGTTGGAGATGGCGCAGGAAGATATATTTCCTCAGCTTATAATACAGCAGTTGGTGCTAGGGCTTTAGAGGGTGCTACAACTGGTGGTTCAGCAGCAGGGTATAATACTGCTATTGGTAGAATTTCAATGTATCAAATTACAACTGGAGATTATAATGTGTCAGTTGGTGCTAGTTCAGGTGGTGGATTAACAAGTGGTGAATACAACGTTTTAGTAGGTTATAAATCTGGTGAAGTTTTAGGTACTGGATTTCAAAACGTTGCTCTTGGAACTAGTACTTTAGAAACTACCGTAGATAAATTTGGTAATACAGTGGCAGGATATGCGTCAGGGCAATATAATGAGGCAAATATGAACACTTATTTTGGTAAAGAATGTGGTAGAGGTAATTCAGCAGGTGCTACTGGTTTTGCTAATACTGCTGTCGGTGCTAGTGCTTATAACAATTCTACTAGTGGTGCTGGTAATATAGCAATTGGTTATCAATGTTTAATAAATGGTGTTCATACAGGAAGTAATAACACTTTTGTAGGTAGAGATATTTTAACTAGTACAGCATTTACTGGCAGTAATAGTATGGCTTTAGGTTATACAGCTACTCCATCTGCTGCAAGTGTTTCTAATGAAATAACTTTAGGTAATTCATCAATTGCAACTTTAAGGTGTCAAGTAACAAGTATAACAGCTTTATCAGATGAAAGAGACAAAACTAGTATTGAGGTTTTACCTTATGGATTAGATTTTGTTAATTCGTTACAACCTAAAAAGTTTGTTTGGGATAACAGAGCAGAAATAAGAACAGAAATTGACGAACAAGGAAACGAATCGCAAGTAGAGTTTTATTCAGCTAATAAAGGTAAAAAAGATATTGGATTTATTGCACAAGAACTACAATCAGTAGATGATGAGTTTACTCAATTAGTTTATGGTGCAAACCCTGAAAAACTTGAAGCAAGTTACGGGAGATTAATCCCTGTACTTGTTAAAGCAATACAAGATTTATCAGCTAAAGTAACAGCATTAGAAAACGCTTAATAATAAAAAAATAAATAGAAATGTATAAAAACATAATAACAGCAGAAAATACACCTGATTCTCATAAAGAAGTAATCAAAGGGCAGATAAGCTATCAACTAGAACAAGCAGCAGCAAATGAAAATTTAGAAGCTATTAAAACTCATTTCAAATGGGTATTAGCTAATGACTTCTATAAGAATGAGTTAAGTGCTGAGCAGATTAGTTCTATGGAAAGTTATCTTCCAGCTAATTATGCAGGCGATTACCAAGATTTACCAGAATAATTAGTACTTTTATATAAACTTTAAAATATATAAAAATGAAAATTACAGAAGAACAAATCGAGAGAGTAAATCAAGTTATTAAAACTTTGCCAATTGCTGAGTTACAAAAAGCACAACAAATAGTTGCTATTTTAAATGAAAGCGTAGAGGTAGATAAAAAAAATAAAAAATAATGAAATATACTTTTAAAAGTAGAGAAGAGTTAGTGGGTATGTATAACCGCATACCTACTCCTCATACTCATATTATAAATATCGAGGGTAATTGTTTAGATATTAAATGGAGTGATAGAGAGTTAGAGGGTTGGTCAGAATATAAACTTAAAGCGAAAGCTAAAAAGAAAGATAAAAAATAATGGCTAAAAGACCTAATCTTGCTATGATACCCGCTGGGTACAAATCTCGTGTTTTGTATAGCGCAATACCAGAAGAAGAAGTTGGCGACTTTGCATTTGAAAGAACAGGAGTAGGTACTAGGGTTAATAGTGATGGATTAATAGTGTCAATGGCTTCACAACTGCCTAGATTAAATTATGATTTAACAAACAATGTGGCGAGTAGATGTCCGCATTTTTTATTAGAACCAGCTAGAACTAATCTGATACATTATAGCAATAACTTTGCGGGAACAGGTTGGGGTAACACAGATGCGACTTTAACTGCAAACACAACATCTTCACCAGACGGAACATTAAACGCTAGTACACTAAAAGCTACATCAGCAGGAGGGTTTAATAATTATAACGCAACAGGCGCATCATCTACTTCACATACAGTTTCTATATATATTAAAAGAAAAACAGGAACAGGTCAGGTTCAATTATATGGACCCGAAAATGCTTATCAAGATATTACAGTAACTAGCGATTGGACTAGGTTTGATTTTACAGCAACATCAACAACAACAGCAATTAGAATTGGGGTAAAACTAGCAGTATCAGGAGATGAAGTTTTTTTATTTGGCGCACAAGCTGAAGCTGGATTATACGCAACTACTTATATACCAACAGACGGGGGAACAGCAACTAGAGCAATAGAAACTGCTATTAATAGTGGTAGCGCAGCAACTTTTAATTCTGAATCTGGAATATTATTTGCAGAAATAGCAGCATTAACTAGGTCAGCAGAAACCAGTTATTTAGGGTTAAGCGATGGAACTAATAATAATGTAGTTTTATTAGGGTACACATCAACATTAAATAGAATTACTGCTTTTTGTGGTGGCACAGATGATGTTACTATAAATTACGCTTCAACAGATAAAAGAGAGTTACATAAATGCGCGGTTTCTTACCAGAATAATAAAGTTAAATTTTGGGTTAACGGTTCACAAGTAGGAAGCACACAAACGACATTTACAATATTTGCAGTAAACACTTTAAATACACTACGATTCGATTATGGAGATGGCTCTAATGATTTCTTTGGAAAATGTAAAGATTTAAGAGTTTATGATACAGACGGTATGTCTGATACTGAGATAGATAATTTATTAACTGAAATAACAATATAATGCCGATACCTAAACCAAAAAAAGACGAAAACCAAAGAGATTTTATGATGAGATGCGTTGCAGTAACATCTAAAGAATATAAAAGAGAACAAGCAGTGGCTATATGTTACAAAAAATACAGAGAGAAAGATGGCAAATATTAATCCAGAAAGCAAATTTAGTTTAAGCCTAAAAGAAGTGGTCGGTGCGGTTATAGGTCTTGCAAGTGTATTTGGTATATATTTTACTTTACAGGCAAGCGTGGCTTCTAATAGTGAAAACATAGAAGAAATTAAAAATGATGGAGTTTCTAGTGTAGAATTCCAGTACAAAGATGAGTTAGTGCGTAGCACAATTCAAAGGATAGAAGAAAAACAAGAAATAATGAATGAAGATGTAAACGAGATAAAAAGTCAATTAGATAAAATTGATGAGCGTTTATATCAAATTAGTAAAAATAGATGAGATGGAATGTAACGGTAATTGCCCTTTTTGTATGGGTTGCTAATTATTCGCAATCTAATATTGAAGTTATCCAATATAGTGCGGGTTTTGTAAAAGACAATGAAATATCTTTAAAGAGTTTTAGAGGTATAGAAACTAACACTTTATATATCAGCAAAAATAAATCTTTGTTTGATAAGCGAAGTATTAAATATTTACCAACAGTAGTAGTTTACCATAACGGGGAAGAGGTTATAAGGATAGAATCTAACATATCTTTAAAATTACCCTCTAATACTGTTGATTTAATTAGTTTAGAAATAGAAGAAATAATAGAAAGTAAATTTTAATTATGATAGAAACTTTAAAACATTTTTTTGGAATATGCGGGGAACATAACCACCCGAATTTATTAAACATAAGTTTAATTTTTATGGTTTTATATATAAGTTATAAAGCGTTTAAAAACAAAAGAAAACTAATTACATTTATTTTACTATTGTTTTTTTTATATTCACCAGCACAAGTTATTACGCAAGATAGTTTGTTGCAAAATAAAATTGTAAAAAAATATAAAGCTAAAAAGTTTTTTAACAATATATACAAACAATTTTTTAAATACGGAACTTTATATGTGGCTGGTGATGTTAGAAACTCTTATGAACAACAGCGTAAAAATTATTTTGTTAGAACTAATCCTGAAAACCTTTACGATGTACCGCAAGTTATAGACCAAACAATATACCACCCTTTTGATTACAGGTATGGTTTAGGCTTTAGAAAACTAGCAAGATTTGACTATGAAATAAAAGCTAAACATTACTACGATGGAACAGAAAATAACAAATCTTTGTCATCTCCAACTGCTGCGGTTCAAGGGTTCGAGTATTTATTACATTTTGAAAAAGAAAGAAGAAGAGGGGAAGAGTTTATTAACTCTAGGTATTTTTTAAGACACACAGGGAAATACCATATTCTTAAATTAGAGCATAGAGAAGTGGGAAACGTAGGCTTCAATTATCAATCAGCAGAAGCAAGATTACGATTGCCTATTGGTAAAAAATTTAGTATTTCAGCGGGTGTAATAGCTAGGACACACGAAAAAGCGTATGGATATAATCCTATTGAAATATGGTTAAACGAAACAGAAATATATACAGATTCACAGGGTAATGAATATGAATACCCTGCTAACCCGTGGTATAGTTTAGGTTTCTTGTATGGTTATGATGATATTTATTATACATCTACTGATGAAAACGGAAATCAGATGTCTGATTGGTATTGGACTGACCCTAATGGTCAAATCGTAGCTTATACAGATTTACAATTTAGAGACCAAATATTTGGTAACTTAATGAATAGGTACAACAATGAAATTTGGGATACTCTTGACCCTTATGCTGAGTATGCACCAATTGTTGGTTTCGACTTCTATCATTACAAAAGAAACTTTTGGTTACACGCATACGGTAACTGGATATTACCACACCATACATATTTTAAAGGAGATTCTGACTTTAATTATTTAAATAGAAATAATTGGGGATTAGGAGGACTTAGATTAGATTCAAAACCTGAACAATGGGATGACTATCAAGCTGGTATAATAGCTGGTTGGAAAATTTCAAAAACTTTAGGATTCTTCGTTGAGGGAGAATATACTAAATTTTGGGATAGTGAAATTTTTAACACGTCATTTGGTATTAATTTTAGATTATAATTATGTGGAAAATAACAAAAAAATATTTTAACAATTTATGGAACTATATTTGGGGTTTAACAACAGTAGATGAAAAAGCTAAAGCAACCGCAAAAGAAGTTAAAAGAAGATATAGAAGAACAAAAAAAGAACTAGCAGATGTAAAAGACGCTTTAAAAGAAGTGGGTAACCAGATAGGAGACGTTAAGGAAGCGGTAAAAGGCAGTAAACGTAAAGGTAGAAAAAAAAATGAGAATAAGTAAAAACATAAGTTACAGAGAATCCATACATTCTAATACTGCTAAAAGAAGAGGAATTGATAATTCTCCAAAAGCAGAACATATTGATAATATGAGGTTAGTAGCGGAAAAAGTTTTTGAGCCATTAAGAGAATGGGTTGGCGGACCTATCAAAGTAAATAGCTTTTACAGGTCAGAAGCCACGAATCGTGCAGTTGGCGGAACAGGAAAATCGCAACATTGTAAAGGTCAGGCAATTGATATTGATGATGTTTTTGGGCATAAAACAAATGCAGAAATGTTTCATTATATAAAAGATAATTTAGAGTATGACCAAATAATTTGGGAGTTCGGAGATGAGTATAATCCTAATTGGATTCATATAAGTTATGATAAAAACAATAATAGAAACAGAGCATTAAGAGCAGTTAAAAAAGGCGGTAGAACTAAATATGAATTATTTTAATGGATTTTAGAATAATATTGCTATTGCCTAATGGTCTAAATCTAGGCTTTAATTATTATCCAGCAACTGAGTTATACAATTATGAAGAAATAAATATTTATTTATTAATTTTTTTATTTAAATGGCGTTTTTATTATGATTAAAAAGCTAAAAAAATGGTGGTTAGATTTTAAAAAAAAGCATATAGTAACAGAAATATATTTTGAAGATGAGCAAAAAAAAGTTTAAAGACACAAAAGTTGGTAAGTTCCTTTTAAATAAAGGCAGCGATTTAATTAATGTAGTGGGTGATGTATTACCCGATTCTGGTGCTTTAGGCGTTTTAAAGGGTTTAATTTCTAATGATGATAGTTTACCCCAACAAGACAAAGAAACAGCCTTAAAACTCTTAGAAATGGATGTAGTCGAGATGCAAGAGGTTTCTAAACGCTGGGATAGTGATATGAAAAGTGATAGTTGGTTAAGCAAAAACACTAGACCAATGACATTAATATTTCTAACTGTATCAATGGTGTTGTTAATTTTAATGGATAGTTTTAATTGGGGTTTTAACGTTTCTGAGGGTTGGGTAACATTACTGCAAACACTTTTGGTTACAGTTTATGTTGCTTATTTTGGTTCAAGAGGTGCAGAAAAATTTAAAAAGATTAGCAATGATAAATGATAAAATAAAATTATATAAAATTTTAGAATTATTAAAAATTGATTTAAAATCTTATAACGATTATCCACAAGCAGCAAGAAATAATGCAAAAAGGGCTATTAAATGGAAAAAAGAAAATGGCTCTAGTTGTGGCACTCCAGTAGGTTGGAGAAGAGCATCACAATTAGCTAGTGGTCAAGCACTTACTAGGTCAACAATAGCGAGGATGGCTAGTTTTAAAAGACACCAACAAAATAAAGATGTACCATACTCAGAGGGTTGCGGCGGTATTATGTGGGATGCCTGGGGTGGTAGTGCAGGTGTTAATTGGGCTATACGTAAGCTAAAACAGATTGATAAAAATGGCTAGAAAAATACAGGTATCTAAATATACTAAACCAAAAAGAAAAAGCCACCCGCATTCCAAGAACTTGTCTAGGTTAAAATCTTCAAAAGGTTATAAAAAAACTTACAAAGGACAAGGAAGATAATTTTTTTTTTATATTTTATAATATATATAATATATATAATATAATAATTAATATTATTATTAATATAATATATAATATAATATATATATATAATTTTTATTAACTTTAAAATAAAAATATGCCTAGAAAAATATCACGAAAAGGATTAGTTAAAAAATTAGACAGAATATTTAGCGAGTATATTAGAAGAAGATATGCAAAAAATGATATTGTTGAATGCGTTACCTGTGGTATTCATAAACATTATAAAGAAATAGACGCAGGGCATTTTATGAGTAGAAAACATTATTCAACTAGGTGGCACCCTACGAATGTGCAAGTACAATGCAAAAATTGTAATGGGTTTAGGGCAGGAGAAAATTATTTATTCGGTAAATATTTAGATAGTTCTTTTGGAATAGGAACTGCTGATGAACTTGTAGCCTTATCTAGACAAATTAAAAAATACACCGACAAAGATTTAGAAGAATTAATTTTTCATTATAAAAATTTGGTAAATGAATTTTAATTGCTAACTTGTAGTAGGTTTTTGAATAATTTAGTTTTTCTAAATTGAGTTAGTTAGATAAGGGGTAAATTAATTTTTACCCTTTTTTTTGTTTTATTAAAAATTTTTTATAAATTTATATAATCAAATTAACAAATATGAAAAACTTATTTAAAAACAAAGCTAAATCTAATACTGAAATAAATGTTAAGTTAAAATTAACTTTATTTGAAATTGACTTAATTAGAACTTCTTTAATACATAGTATAAACACAAGTGATTGGGAGTTAGAATTTGACAAAGACGCATTAGAAATAGTAAAAACCTTAAACAATGAATTATCAAAATATCAACCGAGAAGTGAATCCTAAGGACTTAACAATGAATTATCTTTATTTGCAGATTAACGCAATGAGAAAACATATTAACCAACAGGATAGACAAATTAAATTATTAAAAGCTAAAATGACACAATATGAAAAAATCTAAAATAAAATTTATAAAACAAGAACAAAGCTGGTCATCAAAAGATGGCAAAGATTTCAATAAAGTAACAGTAACATTTGAAAATGGAGATGCCTACGGTTTTAGCACCCCAGCACCTAGTCAATTCAATTATGCGATTGGCGATAATCTGAATTATGAAATAACAAGCGAAAAATATAAATCTGCTAAAGCACTAGGCAAGGCTGAATTTAGTTATAATAAACCAACTGCGGTTCGTTCAACTAATGATAGCATACTCAGACAGGTTGCTTTTAAAGGTGCTATTGAATTAGCAAGTAGAGGTATTATAAACCTTAACGACATTGAAGAATATACTAACGAATTTAACAAATTAATAAAATGAATATAACAGGAAAAATAATTGAATTAGGAAACGTAGAAACTAGAAATAATTTTAGATTTAGAAATTTAATATTAGAAACTTTTGAAAAATATCCACAATTTGTGAGTTTACAATTTCAGCAAAAAAATTGTGAATTATTAGATATGAACAAAGTAGGCGACAAAGTTGATGTTAATATTAATTTAAGGGGTAGAAAATGGACTGACCCTAACGGGCAAGTTAAATATTTTAACAGCATAGTTGGCTGGAGAATAAGAGAGTATGCAGAGGAAGTATCAGCAATGGAACACTCTCCAGACAGAGAAGATTTACCATTTTAATTTGTTATGTTTGAAAGGGGGGTTTTAATTAACCCCTTTTTTTTTGTCATTTTTTTTATTAACTTTAACTAAAACCTACCTATGCTAATTAACTTTAAAGAACAACTAGATAAATTAAACCAAGTGCGAACAGGCAAAATAAAAGAGGGCTTAAAATTAAATTGCCCTAGTTTAGATGAGCATATTAGATTTAAAAGAAATAATTTTAATGTAATACTGGGGCACGCAAACGTAGGTAAAACTACCGTCATATTGTATTTAATGCTTTTATATACATTAAGGCATAATATTAGGTGGCTAGTTTATAGTAGCGAAAATGAGGCATACAGTTTGATAAGAAAACTATGTGAATATATATGTTGCGAACCTATTAATAAAATAAACAAAGTTAAACTTGATAAATCTGCAGAATATGTTGATAGTCATTTTAAGTTTGTTAATGTTGATAAATTATATAGTTATAAAGATTTGTTAGATTTAGCAGAAAATATTAAAAAAGCTTGGGATTATGACGGTTTATTAGTAGACCCTTATAATAGTTTAATAAAAGACAAAGAAGTTTTAAAAGGTATTAATTCACACGAATACGACTATCAAGCAACTAGCGAAATAAGACTATTTTGTAAAAAAAATAATGTTACAGTATGGCTAAACACGCACGCTGCGACAGAAGCATTAAGAAAGAAACACGGAAAAGGTGATTACTATGAGGGGCACCCTATACCACCAATGGCATCAGATGTTGAGGGCGGAGGCAAGTTCGTTAATAGAGCAGATGATTTTTTCGTAATACACAGATATATCCAGCATCCAACAGAATGGATGTATTCAATGATACACACTAGGAAAATTAAAGACACCGATACAGGTTCAAGACCAACACCAATTGATAATCCAATACGATTAAGGAGTATAATAAATAATGTAGGTTTTGAAATTGATGGTAAAAATTTAATCAAAGATAAACCTAGTGAAAAAAAAGAACTCCCGTTTTGATGTAATTGAAAAAGCATTCAAAAAAAATAATGATTGGATAAATGTACTCAAATCCTTTGGGTGCGAAAAAGAATTGGCAAAGGACATTTGTCAAGAAATGTATATACAACTTCACTCGGATTTAAATAAAGGTTTAGATATAACTTATGGTAATGATGTAAATTATTATTACATCTATAAAATACTAAGAGGAATGTATTTAAATTATAAAAAGAAAGAATCTAGAATTCATAAAATACCATTAGATAAAATTGACGAAACTACAATTTCTGAGGTTATTGGGGTTGATGAAGAATTATATAAAAAAATGCAAGACGGGTTAAATCAAGAACTTAACCGAATGTATTGGTATGATGCCAAAGTTTTCACTATTGTAGCTAGTGGAACAAGTGTAAGCGAATTAAGCAGGGAAACTAAAATTAGTTATTATAGTTTATATAATACTTACAGAACTGTAAAACAATATTTAAAAGATAAATTATTATGAGGCTAGGGGATTTAGTTGAAAAAATAACAACATATACAGGGATAAAATTTTTAGTAAAAAAAATATGGGGAGATGATTGCGGGTGTGATGAAAGAAAAAATAAATTAAATAATTTTAAAATAAAACGCAAATAATGGATATAGAAGATTATCAAGAATGGATTGCTTTTAGAAACAATAGCAAATCTAATGTTTTATTAAAACACGAATTAGAATTAATTAGTAAGTTACACGCAAAGTATTTAAACCACAAATACAAATATGTAGGCGGTTGTAATTGCACTGGCACAATTAAAAAAGTTCAAAGCTGGATTAACGATATAAATAAAGTTTTTTCAGATGGGCATAAATAAAGTACACGAATGGGAACAAGCTATTGTAACCCTATTAAATATTGACGGTTGGGATTTAGAATGGTGCGGTGGTGGTTTTAAACACTATGACGCTAAAGGTAAAACACCTAAAGGGAAAAACTGCGTATTAGAAATAAAGGTTAGGAAAAAATGGTACGTTAACAAAATGATTGAAAAATATAAACTAGACAAATTAATATCAGAAGATTGCGTTGCTTTGTATTTTGTTGCAGACCCTAAGGGAAACTACCTGTATTGGCTAAATGATATAGAACTACCAAAGGTTGTTGATATGTATTGCCCTGACACTACTTTATGGACTAAAAAGAAAGTTTTAAAACCCTGTTATCTCTTACCAGAAGAACAAGCCCATAGAGTAAATTCTTACACTAATTAAAATTTTTTAACAATTTCTTTGTTTATTTAATATATTTTATTAAATTTGTTTAATAACTAATAAAAAGGTTAGTGATTAACATTTATGCGGACACTATTAAATTGAAAGACGCGGGGCGTGTGAGCTGAAATAATTCTAAAAGCCTTTTTAATTTTAAAAAAACAATTATGAAAAAACTATTAAACATTACTATTGATTTATTTTTTATATTATCAACCTTTGCTTTATTATGGGTTTCACTTTGGATATTCGCATAAATGGAAAACACAATTAAAGTAACAGAAAAACAAATAAATTTATGCAGCAATTTAGATAAATGGATATATAAAGATTGTATGAAAATTAAAGTAGAATACTGGAAAGCAGATGGAGATGATGACCTCGGTATACTGACTACGATAACTTCTTTATTTCTTGATGATGAGCTTGACCCATTTGAAATAGATTTTATTGAAGGTGGGGTACAAATAAACACAGAGGGTTATACACATATAAATTTAGACAAAAATCATTTATTATTTCTTCTTGAATTTTATAGGTATGCAAAAAAAATAGAGGACAAATGTTTTAATATGACAAAATCACAAGTAAAAAAATTTAAATGAAAACACAATTAGAAGATTTAAAACTGGAACAAGCTAATTTAGAAACGGGGTTAGAGTATTTAATAATGTCTGGATTAGAAGATACTGATTTATACAAAAAAGAACTTGATAAATTACAAACAGTTAAATCAATAATTTATAATATTAAATAATTATGCCAATACACAACGAAATTTTTGAAAGCTACCGACAACAAGTTAAAAAAATTGACAAAGCAATGAGATTACTTGTTACTCACGGTTACAAAATAATAGATTTAGAAAACCAACTTATACACAGGGATAACATAGATTGCGAAAGTAAAAGATGTTTTACCTATAATAGAACACCAAAAAAAATAACAACAGATGAGACCGAAATTTAATTTATTTGATTTTATAAATCAAGTTAAAGAAGAACTAAAAGAAGAACCAAATATAGATTATGATTTAGCAATGGAGATAGTTCAAACGAATATAGAAAATGCAACTATATATTATTCTGATTGCTTAGATATAATGTATGTTTTACGGGTTACGCATTGGGATGATTTTCCTGTCATATGTGATAGTGTTGCTGCGGTGGCATACTATGCTTTAGAAGAAGCTGTATTAGATGAAATTGATTTAAGCGTATACGATGACTAGGGATTTACAAAGGTTACAAGCAGACACAGATGTAAACGCAGTATTAGAGTTGTTAAAAAGATGGCGAGATAAAAGCGATAACAAAGAACTGCAAGAGTTTGAATCAATGATGTTAAGGATTAGTATTTATATATGGAGTTTACAAAATGAAAGAAAAACATTTGATAACATTATTGATGAATTAAGAGGCGATAAGCATAGGGCAATAAACAGGGCAAGAAAAGCCGAAGAACAATTAGAAGAGTTAAAGAAACAATCCAAACCAAAAATTGATGGATTATAATTCAGATTTTAAATATGATTTAAAGCTAGGGCAGTTAGGAGAAAAACATTTAGCAGATATTTTAAAAGATAAAAAGATAGAAGTAAAGACAGATTATCAAGCGGAACAAACAGGTAATATATTTATTGAATATCATAGCAGAGGCAAAGCAAGTGGCATTACAACTACACAGGCTCAATGGTATGCGTTTTTATTAAGTAATCATAAAATTATTTTAATATCTACTGAAGAATTAAAAAGTATTTGTCGTAAATATTTATGGACTGATAGAGATGTAAAAGGCGGAGACAACAATACAAGCCACGGGATATTATTACCATTAACTAAATTAATTTAAAACAATATGATACAATTATTAAACGGAAAGTATTATGATGAACAAAAACTTATTGATAAAATGTATAATGATGACTTTTATTATGGGGAATTAAATCATTTAGCCCTTTCAAGTTCAAGCATTAAATTATTATTAAGTAGCCCAAAGACTTACAAATTTGTTTTAAAATATGGTAATGCAGAATCACAAGCATTAAGAGACGGTTGGTTATTCCATACTTGTATTCTTGAACCAGATTTATTTGAAAAACAAATATTTGTAGATGTGCAAAGCAAGAACAGTAAGGCGTATAGGTTAGCGAAAGAAGAACACGGTAAGGTATTTACCATAAAAGAAAAGAACGACGCTGAGAAGTTAGCTGACGCTTTTTTAAGGAATGAAACCGCATTAAGAATGATTAACGATAGCATATTTGAGCAACCTATGATTAAAACAATAGACGGTTACCCCTTTCGTGGAAAGGCAGATGTATTAGGAAAAAATTTAATTTGTGATTTAAAAACAACAACAAAGATTAAAAACTTTTCTAAGAGTGCAGATATATATTCTTACGATGTGCAATGTTATTTATATTGCAATTTATTTGATAGGCATTATAAAGATTTTAAATTTGTAGTTATAGACAAAGGAAGTTTAGACATTGGGGTATGGGATTGCAGCGAAGAATTTTATTTAAGAGGACAAGAGAAAGTAAAGAAAGCCTTAGAAATATTTGAAACATATTTTATTGATGGGGTTGATATAGATAATTATTATTTAAGTGGAACATTATGAAAAAATTAGAAAATTTAAAACCTGGCGATTTAGTTAAATATATCGGTGGGGGTACAAGTAAATATTTAATAAAAGGCAATTACTATGAATTTAAAGAATATAGAAAAACGGATGTGCGTGGGGCAACATATGATAAAATTTATGTGAGAGATGAAAGCGGTAAATTCTCTACCAAGCCCAGAACTTGGTTTGAAATTGATGTCCCTGACGATTTTTTCTATACTACTTTTTGGGGCGGGAAATCTTTAAAAACAAAAGTAAAAACGCCTAATTATTACAATGGCGATTATGGATATACTGCTAAACAAGTAGTAGACAATTTTAATTTGCCTTATCATTTAGGCACAGCAGTTACTTATATATTACGAGCATATAAGAAACATAATACACCAAATGAAGATATACAAAAAGCTATTGACCATTTAACATTTGAGTTAGAAAAGTTACAGAGAACAGTAGAGCACGATAATATAATATCAGGCACAGAATGAATATAATAAAAACTATGATAAAAAGATTTAAATTACAATGGGCTTTAATAGTAAGCCTTTATGAGAAAGGAAAACATTTAGGAATTAAAAAAAGAAAATGAAAACAGAAATAAATAAAATTGCAACACTAGTTAAAGATTTATCTGGCGTTGATGTTTTTGAAGATAGAAGAACAAGAAAACACGTAGAGGGTAGGGCTTTGCTTAATTTTATGTTAAGAAACCATTTTGGTATGACACTTTATCAAATAAAAGATTATTACCTTAGTAAGGGTAAAAACTATGACCACGCAACCGCATTGTTTAGTTTAAATAATTTTGAGATGTATAAAAAATACAGCAAAGAATTAGACAGTTGGTTAGATGTGTTAAAAAGATTGTATACTGATGATGAGTTAGATAATTTAAAAAGAGAAACTATAAAAACTAAAATAGATTATATCAGCAATGATTATGTTAATAGGATTTATAGAATAGTTAATCACTTACCGATGACGCAGTTAACAAAAAAAGAATAATAAATTTATATATAAGTATGAAGCCAATAAAAGTTAAAGTAGGAAAAATAAAAAACAACCCTAATAACCCTAGAGTTATTAAGGATTATAAATTTGATAAACTTGTTAAAAGTATTAAAGAGTTTCCTAAGATGTTAGAGTTACGACCCATAGTTGTTGATGAAAACAATGTTATACTTGGCGGCAATATGCGTTATAAGGCAGCAATAAAAGCAGGGCTTACTGAAGTATATGCTATACAAGCAGAAGAATTAACTGAAAAGCAAAAGTTAGAATTTATTGTTAAAGATAATAGTAGCTTCGGGGAATGGGATTGGGATATGTTAGCAAATGGATGGGACACTAAAGAATTAAAAGATTGGGGTCTTGATGTGTGGCAACCAGAAGAAGAAATAGATTACAGCGTTTTAGATGAGATAGATTTAGAAGAAGAGATAAACACAATGTATGAGCAAACAAAAAAATCTATTATACTAGAATATCCAGCAAAAGATTTTGAGCCTATAAAAAAATTGTATGATGACTTAAAAGCTAAAGAAGTTAACTTATCAGATTTGTTTTATAAAGCAATGCAAAGTTATGATTCCTAAAATAATACATCAAATATTTTTTAATATTCAGAATAAAGAATTAAATGAAATAGATTTATTTGTTGAAAGCAAAAAAAGTTTAAAAGAAATAAACCCCGATTTTCAATATATTTTATGGAGTGAAGATGCGTGTAAAGGGTTAATGCTACAACACTACCCTGAATATTATGATTTTTATATTTCAATGAAATATGATATACAAAGAATAGATTATATCCGTTTTTTTATTTTACATAAATTTGGCGGGTTTTATATAGATTTAGATATGATTGCTATAAAACCACTAAATACATTATTGAAATATGATATGATATTAAATAATATTAACCATTTAGTAACCAATCATAATGAATTTGTTATTAATGATTTTATGGCAACTAAACCGTGCAACCGTTTTATAATGTTTCTAATAAAAGCAGTTCCAATAAATTATAAGCAAAAAGAAAATATTAAAATATATAAAATTTGGAAAGCTAGATTTGTAGTGCAAACTACAGGTCCCAAATTTATTAGTCGAATGGTAAAAAAATATTTGCCAAATTACAAACCCTTAAATGTAGTATGGACTAAATGGAGAAATAATAATTGGAAAAACACCCCAAGAAAAGATTTTTATGTAGAATGCCATAGAGCAGGTAGTTGGTTAAATGAAACAAATAAAAATTTGAAAACTCATAGCACTTTTAAATGAATTATCAAGTTTATGTAATAAGTGCAAACAGGTATAATGATTTACCTTTTGATATAGGGCAAAAAGAAGATTACATCTTTTGTGTTAAGAATGGTCAAAGTGATTTGTATAAACAAAATGGATGCCAAAATGTTTATGATACTGGCAACCTAATGAATAGTAGAAACTTTGCGTTAGAACACGCATTTAAACAAAATAAAATATGTATTCAACTTAGTGATGATATTAAAAAAGTTAAATTGAATAAAAATTTTTATCAGCTAAAAGAAATACAACTAGATGTTGCAATTAAAGATATAGTAAAAAAGTTTAAACAAATCAAAGGGGTTTATTTAATGGGCGTTCCACCTACAGATAATTATTTTTTCGCTAATAAACTTGTAGTAGAAAATAAGTTTTGTATTGGTGATATGTTATTTGTTAAACCAAATGAATTAAGGTTTGATAAGCAATTAACCTTAAAAGAAGATTATGACTATACCTTACAGCATATACAAAAGGCTAAAGTATTAAGGTATCAAAAATATTTGTTTACCTTTAAGCATTATTCAAACAAAGGTGGTGCGGTTGATATTAGAAACGACAAAGAAGAGGAAAAAAACATAATGATATTGAAATCTAAATGGGGAGACAAAGTTAGATTAAATACAAAAAGAAAAAACGAAATATTGATATGAAGATATTAGAATTAAAAAAACAAGAACACGACATCAAAATTGGTGGGCGTTGTGAGTTTAAACCACCAACAGTAACTGAAAGTTGTTTGTTGCAGTTAGATGGAAAAATAATAGGATTCTATTTAACAGAATTACCTGATAAGTTAAAACAATACATAACAATAGCCAACAAAGAGTTCTTATCTCCTAACGTGCCTAAATCATTATTAGAAAGAGCAGATGTATATAAGATGCAACAAAAATATGGCATAAGCAGGAAAGAAGCTAAAGCAAGAAATACTGTGCAGATGTCAACTATACTAGGGGGTGTATTAGCTAAGGCGCATTTAAGAAGACCTTATAATTCTGTATCAGCAGTTCACACAAACAAAAAGGCAAAGACATTTATTAAAGCTATGCTACTAGCTTGTTTAGAAAGTGAGAAGTTGATTAAACAATATATGCCAGAGCAGTATGAATCACAAAAAAAACTAATAGAAGAAACTACATTACCTAAATACAGGTTCGGTAATTTATTTACAAGTAGTATATCTAACTTTAATATTGCGGCACCATTCCACCAAGATAGAGGAAACCTAAAGAATACAGTAAATGTAATATTAACTAAAAGACAAGATACAGACGGGGGTGCTTTGTGTGTTCCAGATTTTAACCATACATTTGAACAATCTAACAATAGTATTTTAGTATACCCAGCTTGGTATAATATACACGGAGTAACAAAAATAATTAAACATAATGAGGATGGATATCGTAATAGTTTGATATTCTATCCATTAAAAGGATTTGATAAATAATGAACAAAACCGAACACCATAAAAAAGCATTACTAGAAGCGTTAGAAAAATCTTTAGGAGTTGTTACAACAGCTTGTAAAAGGTCTGGCGTAGGGAGAACTACATATTATGATTGGTATAATAATGATGAGGATTTTAAAAAACAAGTTGATGAACTATCTAACGTAGCATTAGACTTTGTTGAATCTAAGTTATTTGAACAAATCGAAAAGGGCAATCCCTCATCTACTATTTTCTATTTAAAAACCAAAGGGAAGAAAAGAGATTACATAGAAAGAAAAGAAATCACTGGTGCTGATGGCGCACCTACTAATTTTGTAGTAGAGGTAATTGACAAAACAGAAGATACAGACAAATAAGGTTTTTAAACACCTAAAGAACAGCGACAAAAAAATAGTCGTTGAACAGGGCGGTACTAGGTCAGGTAAAACCTATAACATACTGCTATGGATTATATTAGAGTATTGCGCACAGAACAAAGATAAAATTATAACTATATGTAGAAAGGCGTTCCCTAGTTTAAGGGCTTCAGTAATGAGAGACTTCCTAGATATACTACGTAAGCTAAACATATACAACGAAGACAATCACAATAAATCTAATAGCGAATATAAACTCTATGGCAACTTAGTTGAGTTTATTAGTTTAGATATGCCACAGAAAGTAAGAGGACGTAAAAGAAACTTATTGTTTATCAATGAAGCTAACGAATTAAACTGGGAAGATTGGCAACAACTTATATTTAGAACAGATGATAGGATAGTTATTGACTATAACCCAAGTGATGAGTACCATTGGATATATGACAAAGTAATACCTAGAAAGGATTGTGATTTCTTTAGAACTACTTACCAAGATAACCCTTTCTTAGAACAAACCATAAAAGAAGAAATAGAAAGATTAAAACAAACTGATGAACAGTATTGGCAAATATATGGTTTAGGTTTAAAGGGTATAAGTAAAGCTACTATATTTAAATATTATGAATGTAGTTATATACCAGAAGAAGCCAAGTTAATATCTTACGGTGCAGATGCTGGTTATTCTAACGACCCCTCAACTTTAGTTAGTGTATATACCTTAGACCATAACTTATATATCAAAGAACATTTATATAGAACACAGATGACAACTAGGGATTTACATAATACCTTTAGGGATAGCAATATAGCTAGGAATCAAATATATATGGATAGTAGCGAACCTAGATTAATTGAAGAACTTAGAAGAATGGGTTGGAATATAAGACCATCACTAAAAGGTAGGGATTCTGTTAACGCTGGTATAGATTTACTAAAGAGATATAAGATATACATAACAACTGATAGTAATAACGCAATACAAGAGTTTAGAAACTATAAATGGAAAGAAGATAAATCTGGTAAACTAACCAACAGTCCAGAAGATAAGAACAACCATATAGTTGATGCAGTTAGATATGCAACATACAGTATATTAAGCAGACCAAACTTTGGTAAGTACACAATTAATTAAGTAACAAAAATAATTTTAAAAAGTTTATATATTAATATGAAAACAACAATAACAATACCAACATCTTTAAATGACTTAACACTAGGGCAATACAAAGAGTTTTCAAAACTAGGAGAATTAAAAGATAGCGAAGTTCAATTAGAGGTTATTAGAATCTTTTGTAATATACCTTTAATAAGTGTTCGTAGAATGAAAGCAAGTGATATTAATGATATAACAAATAAAATCTTTTTATTGTTAGAATCTAAACCCGCTTTAATAAATAGATTTAAAATGGATGGTATTGAATATGGGTTTGTTCCTAGTTTAGATGAAATGAGTTTTGGTGAATATGTTGATTTAGATACATACATTGGTAATTGGGAAGAAATAGAAAAAGCAATGGCTGTGTTATACAGACCAGTAACTATAATTAAAAACGGAAAGTATTTAATAACTGATTATGAACCAGGCGATTATAATAAATATAATCAGATGCCATTAGGAGTTGTATTTAGTTCACTGGTTTTTTTTTACAATTTAGGGATAGAATTATGCAAAGCTATGACCAGTTATACGGAGAAACTTCAAGCGGACAACTTGATGGACGAACAAACTTTACTAGAAAATATGGATGGTATAACTCCCTTTATGCAATCGCTCAAGGAGACATTACAAGATTTGAAAATATCTCTAGATTAAATGTGCATCAATGTTTATATTATTTAACTTTTGAAAAAGAAAAACAAGAACTAGAATCAAGATTAATAAAAAAGAATTTTAAATGAGCCATAGAGGAATAAGAGGATTTTATTTAGTATTAGAAAAAATAGAAGAAAAACTATTAGCAGATGAGAACTGCAACACAGTAACTACTGGAGATATAACTGAGGTTGATTTAAACAAACAAACTATCTTTCCATTAGCACATATAATAATAAATCAAGTATCACAAGAGGAACAGGTATTACGCTTTAACGTAACTATATTAACAATGGATGTAGTTGACTTTAATAAAGCAGAAACAACAGATGTATTTACTGGCAACAATAATGAACAAGATATATTGAACACACAATTAGGAGTAGTAAATAAATTAATAGCAGTATTAAGAAGAGGTAATCTACATCAAGATTTATACCAATTAGATGGTAATGCAAATTGTGAGCCATTCTATGAAAGATTTGAAAATAGATTAGCTGGTTGGGCGAGTACATTTGATGTATTAATATATAACGATATAACGATATGCTAACCAACCCAAAAGAATTAAAAAAAGTTTTAGGGGGTTATGCTAAATTCTTAGTTAACCAAAGTAGGGCTAACTTAGAAGAAGCGGGTAAAAACAGTAGCGGTAATTTATCTAATAGTATTAGGCAAGTAGTTGAAATGAAGCCTAACGGATTTGAATTAATTATCTATGGATTGGATTATGGAAAGTTTGTAGACCAGGGGGTAAGCGGAACATCATCAGTAGATAAAGCACCTAACAGCCCATATAAATTTGGTTCTGGAACAGGTAGAGAGGGTGGCTTAACAGAGGGCATTGATAAATGGGTTAAAAGAAAAGGGCTTAAAGGTAGAGACAGAAAAACAGGTAGGTACATAACTCAAAGAGCATTATCAGATATGATTATCAGAAGTATCTGGATGAAAGGTATTGCGCCGAGTATGTTTTTAACTAACGCAGTAAAACAGGTAATGAAAGTATTACCAGATGATATTACAAAAGCATTCGCACTAGATTTAGAGGGTGCTATATATAACGATTTAAAAAATCAAGAAATTAAATTATAATGGCTAAAGCGAATATATTAAGTCCATATTTTATAAATGTAGCGGACACAAACTTAACAAGCGTAAAGATTGAATTGGATGTTTACACAGGATATGCTAATACATCATTTACAGCTAGTCCAACTTATACATTAACCTCAACAGCAATAGATGCTAAAGTAACATTTGAAGTTGCTGAACTTATTAAAGATTATATATTAGCTGAGTTCAACGGAACATACCCAGAGTTAGGCGGAACAACAGTAGAAAACACTACTATTTATTTTGATTACAGAATAACTAAATATATATCAGGAGTTGAACAAACACCAGAAACACCTGTTTATGCTACTATTGCATATTATGGTTATGGATATTTTGAAGACGGTGCTAATCCACAATTAACGCAGGGATATTTACAAAGCAATGACACAATATTAAAATCTGATGACGGTGCATTAAGAATACCCGTTGACTATGCTAATTTTAATAGTGTTACTTTTTTTAAAAAAGGTGAAGTAATAGACACCTATACAAAACCCGCATCAGTGCCTAGAGTAGAAGATGCTATTATATATGTTAGTAATGAAGAAGACGGAACTGATAGTTTTAGAGATAGAGTATTAACAGACGGTGGGGTTTATGAAGAAAGTTTTTGTATTAATGAGTTTTTAAAATCTACATCTTTATATGATGTTGATGAGGTCTATGTTGATGGTACTGAGGGGGTTACAGTTATTAAGGTTGAAAACATAGAAGAATGCAAATACGAACCTTATAAATTAACCTTTATAAATAAATTTGGTGCCTATCAAGATTTATGGATGTTTAAAACTAGTAATCTAAGTATATCAGCTAAAGATGAAAGCTTTAAAAGAAACATATTAAGCGATGGGAGTTATAATACCTATAAGCACCAGAAAACTATATTATATAAAAACGCAGTTCAAAAGTTAGTTTTAAACAGTGGTTATTATCCAGAAAGCAATAATGAGTTATTTAAACAATTAGTATTGAGCGAAAGAGTTTGGATAGAATATAACGATAAGACACTACCAGCGTATATACAAAGTAATAATCTTAATTTTAAAACATCATTAAATGATAAACTGATTGAATATCAAGTTGAGTTAGAGTTCGCATATCAAACAATTAATAACATCCGTTAAATGCAGATTATAGAATTATACATAGGCAGCACTAGAGTTGATATGTTTAAAGATGAATCAGTTACAATTACTGACACCATTAAAAACGTAAAAGATATTGCAAAGGTATTTACTGCATTCTCTCAACAATTTAGTTTACCTGCATCTAAAACAAATAACAAATTATTTAAACATTATTATAATTATGATATTGATAATGGATTTGATGCTAGAGCAAGAGTAGCAGCTACTATAAAATTAAATGGAACAGATTATAAAATTGGTAGGATAAAACTCAACGGGGTTCAGTTAAAACAAAACAAACCCTATGCCTATAAGGTTGTATTCTATGATAATACAGTAGCGTTAAAAGATGTTATCGGTGAAGATAAATTAAACAATCTAAGTTTTGTTGAGGTTAAGGCTTCTGGAACAACT
>JAAHTG010000644.1_pt1 | contig 29028 bp, 21 predicted proteins | sample 6116081 | NCBI WGS metagenome assembly JAAHTG01 (sample SAMN13939989, study PRJNA603662) | sponge metagenome | isolation source: marine sponge | host: Mycale hentscheli | place: New Zealand | collected 2005 | reverse complement strand
CACAAGGACCGGCAGGAAAAGACGGAGCAACAGGACCTCAAGGACCTGAAGGTCCTAAGGGAACTACGGGAGCAACAGGAGGAGTAGGACCAACCGGACCACAAGGACCACAAGGACCTAAAGGTGATACGGGAGCAGCCGGAAAAGACGGAGCAACCGGACCAACAGGACCGGCAGGAGCAAAAGGAAACACCGGTTCACAAGGACCAATAGGATTAACGGGTCCACAGGGACCGAAAGGAGATACAGGAGCAGCAGGTGGTACGGGACCACAAGGTCCTAAAGGAGACACGGGTGCTGCAGGTGGAACAGGTCCACAAGGACCTGAAGGAAAACAAGGAGCAACGGGTTCTACGGGTGCTACAGGTCCACAAGGACCTGCAGGTGCTAAAGGTAATACGGGACCAACAGGACCAACAGGACCTCAAGGACCTCAAGGACCTCAAGGACCTGCAGGAGCAGATGGTGGTGGAAATATTTTTCTAAATGGAAAATCAACAAACATAAAATCTCAATCGTTTTTTACTGAAGGAAAAACACCATTCTTACGAATTGATTTTGAAGATGGAACCTTCACTTGTATCCTATTACAGAACTGTGAATTTTAATGATAGAAATTTCATATCTTTGTAACTAATAATTAATTAAATATAAATCAAATGGCAAAAAGTAAAAAATTGACAGAACAAGAACTTACACAAGTTCAATCAATGTTAAATGCATTCAATCAATTGAAAATGCAATTAGGTGATGCAGTTTTACAACAATCATCAATTGTATCAAAAATTGATACACTGAAAAAAGAGTACGCAGCAGTAGAATTAGAACTATCTAAAAAGTATGGTGAAGATTCTCAGATTGATGTTCAAACAGGAGAAGTAAAAAAGAAAGAAGAACTAACTAAAGTAGAGTAATGGCAAGAATAAGTACATATGCAATAGATGGCATCCCAACAATTCACGATAAAGTAATTGGTACAAACGTTGATGATGCTGATGTTACAATGAATTATACCATTGGAGACATTATTGCATTAGTACCGGGAGGTTCTTCTTCCGTACAGTCATTAAATACACTAACAGGAGATTTAAACTTGATTGGAGCCGGAGGCATTAGTATTAGTGCTTCCGGAACCGACATCACTATTACAGGCAGTGGCAGTAGTAGTGGGATTGAATCTATTGATGGAGCAACCGGACCTGATATTAATTTAGCAGGTAAGGGAGGTATTACAATAACTGCAGTAGGGAACTTAATTAACATAGATGGTTCAGGTGTCTCAGGAGGTAATCCGGGAGCACCTAACCTTGGAGTTCAATATAATGCTGATGGTAACTTTGCTGCAGGTGATTTTTTCACAGTAGATTTAAAAGGATTCGGAAACCCTGCAGTTAACATAGGTAAAGACCAAACCTTTAAAGGTCAATTAAATATATTCTCAGGAACAGGTGAAGGTTCATTCTTTGGAGAAACAAGATATTATGATGCAATTGGCTCAGGTCAATATGCTGCTTGGGCAGCACCGGGTCAAATAGGAAAACAAAGCTATGCAGTTGCTTTGCCGGAAAACGAACCGGCAACAGGTCAAGTATTAGTTATTGATAAATCTCCAACCTCAACATCTCCTTACACATCTATATGGTCTACCGTAGGTGGTAGTGGTGCTGATGATAAGTTTAAATACGATGCAGCAGATGCTCAGTCAGGATATTTTAGTGATAAAGTACAAATAGGCTCAGGGTTATCAGGCTCAGTTAGTACAGATGTAAACGGCTCTAAAACATTAACCATAAGTGCTGTAACATACAGTATGGTAAATAGTATTAAAGTAGATAACTCTACTACCATAGGAACATTCTTATTTACAGGCTCCGGAGTTACAATGACAAGTGGTGGTCAAGGTCAACCACAAAATGTAATTGATTTTAATTATCAAGATACTTTAGTTAGTGGCACAAACATTAAGACTATTAACAACCAATCTCTTTTAGGAGCAGGAAACATTACAATTAGTAGTGGTGGTTCTGCCGGAGGTTCTAATGGTCAAATACAATTTAATGATAACTCTGCTTTTAATGGAGATACAAACTTAAATTGGGATACTACTAATAACGCTTTAGTTCTTGGTAAAGAAACTAACCCTACCTTTCAAAAAGGTATTATACATCTTAAAGGTAACGGAAGTGACCAAGGTGGTATGATTAAATTTCAAACAGGAGCAGGAAAAGCAACACCGGTTGATATAGTTTTACAAGCACCTGATTCAGGTAACGCTTCTGTAATTGAATTACCTGCAGCTTTACCTACATCTGATACACAAGTTTTAGGAATAAAAACTATTGTAGGTGATGTTGTTACAACACAATGGGAAACACCTTCAGGTGGTGGAGGAGGAACTGTAACAGACGTTACTGCATCATCACCATTATCAAGCACACAAGGTGCGACTCCTAATATTACTATACCTAAATCAGATGTAAACACAAACGGCTATTTATCATCAGGAGACTTTGGTACTTTTAATAGTAAACAAGATGCTTTAGTCAGTGGAACGAATATTAAGACAGTTAATGGAAACAGTCTTCTTGGTAGTGGAAATGTAGCTATTACTGCTACTGCAACACCGGGTGGTGCAGTATCTGACATTCAATTCCATAATTCAAACGGATTATTAGATGGTGACACACAATTTACTTATAACTTAGATTCAGTTAATAAAATTGCTACGGTTAAAATAGGTAACGAACTTGCTCCATCAGAAACCTATGGAGTATTAAGGCTTGACGGAAACAATGGCAGTCAAGGTGGTAAACTTGAGTTTAGAACAGGTTCAAGTAAATCATCTACTGCAAAAACAGTTACTGTTCAAGCACCGGATGCAGGGGTTGACCAAGTAATTTCATTACCTGAAACTTTACCTACTGCAACAACTCAAGTGTTAGGTCTTAAAGCAATTAGTGGAACGGACATAAGAACTGAATGGGTAAATTCAGGAGGAGGTACATCGCTACCTTATACGAGTTATGAAGCTACCTTTTCAGTAGCCTCTAATACTCCAAATGTTAAAGTATTGAATGACACAACAGGTGCAACCGTAAATTGGTCAAGTACAGGAACAGGACAGTTAAAAGTAACCCTTAATGGACTTGCCTTTGAACCCGATGTACTTGTATTGTTAAATGGATTTGGTGGAAGTAAAGGGCAGCTTGTTCAATGTTTCTTTGGAGGTTATAACAAATCTCAATCAGAGATTACTATTGATATATTGGACAGAGACTTTGTAAATCAAGCTATAGACATTACACAAGGTAACATTGAAATTAGAGTATATTAATGGATATTAGAAAAATTTCTATAGGACCTGATTATAAGTCAGGAGCAATGCATTATATTGTAGGTCAAGCAGTGTTAAATGGTAGTTATACAATTCATTTAATTAAGTTTGTAGAAGAGTCTGATAGTATTTTAATATACATTCAGAATAATGATGAAATATTATTATGGAAAGAGTTCACATCTATGATGCCTGTATCTATTGAATACAATATAAATTTTCTGTAATGACAGATAATGAAAGAAAAGAACTAACAGAAAAAGTAGAAGTTCTTAAAAAACAAAAAGAAAGTATCTCTGATTGGATGGAACAAATGTCAGTTGCTGATGAGATTCACAATATTGAAATGAAATTAAATGGAGTCAAACCAACTGATTCACATATAGACTGTATTGGTTGTGGCTCATAAATTAAATTATGAAATCACCTTTTGCTTTTATTGTAAAACCTTTAAAGGGTAAGCGATATAACAATACAAAAGAAATGTCCGGATTGGACATTATTATAAGTACATCTGAAGAGGATTTTCGATTTGCGAATCGAGAAGCCGAAGTAGTTGAACTCCCCCTTGGATATAAAGGTCCGATAAAGGTGGGAGATTTTTTGTTAGTACACCATAACGTTTTTAAGTTTTATAATGATATGTACGGAAAACAAAGAAGTGGTAAAAGCTACTTTAAAGATGATTTATTTTTTATAGAATCCGAACAGTTCTATGCGTATCATAACGGTACACAGTGGAATGCAATTGACAGATATTGTTTTGTAAAACCTGCACCCGTAGAGGATTCATACATTTACAAACCTTTAAGTGAAGAGCCTTTAGTTGGTATAATGAAGTATCCAAATGAGTATCTAAAGTCTAAAGGAGTTGTAGAGGGAACAAAGGTTTGTTATAAACCAAATAGTGAATATGAGTTTACCATAAGTGATGAAAAACTTTACAGAATGTTTGACCACCAAATAGTTATGTCAATATGAATGTAGGAATATTTGAAGACGTAATACAAGAGGTAGATAAATATGTTGATGACATATTAAACATAGGCTTTCAAGATATACAGATAGGAGAGGATTTATTTAAGAATGTAAATGCAAGGGGTGTTGACCAACTTGTTGTGTTTTTAAATGAACATTACCCTATGTATAAAGCAGATTTAAACTTTGTAAGAAGGTCACCTTTAAATCAAGAAGAACCAAATTTTATTCATACAGATGAAATGATGGGAGACTTGACTGCGATACTTTACTTAAACACAGAGCATCCTGAAACCGATGGAACTACTTTGTATTACAAAGGAGAAAAAATGTGTATATTGAGGTCAAGATATAATAGGCTTATTGTTTTTCCATCACACCTTTATCATTCAAGAAATATTTATGATAATTTTGGTTATGCAGAAAAGGCAAGGCTAATACAAGTTTGTTTTTTAAAAAAGAAATAATGACTGATTTTGAATTGATGTTAGAAGAAGCTAATATAGATTTAGAACTTTTAAATAAGTACATAGAGTCAGATGAGTTTATAAAAGAAGCAGGTCCTGTTGTAAATGATTTTAATAACAACTATCAAATACTTAATTCAGAAATAGAAGGAGTAGGAATCTTTGCAACTAAAGACATAAAAAAAGGGTATGAAATTGGGTATGCATCAATAAACAATACAAGAACTTATGCAGGTAGGTATACTAATCATTCTTTAAATAACAACGCAAAGTTTTATTACTTTAAAGATAATAGTAATACTATTTTAATTGCAGAAGACAATATCAAAAAAGGGCAAGAAATTGTAGTTAATTACAGACACCATACATACAACAAACATTATTATGAGTAGAGAATGGGATTGGATGGATGAACTAAACGAATATGTTCCTATAAAGAAAACAAAACGTATTAGAAATGAAATCAAAAGAAATAAAATTAAAAATCATAGAAGCAGGTCACAGGGCAGTGGAGCAGCTTATAAAGGTAGCGAAGGAAGCGATTATTAAACACGACCCTGAAGACGACCTTTCAGCAGACAGATTAAAAAATGCAGCAGCTACAAAAAAGTTAGCGATATTTGATGCATTTGAAATATTAAATAGAATTGAAGCAGAAAAAGAAGCTATTGAATCATTAGAAAAAGGAGCAAGTAAAACAGATACAAAACAAGGATTTGCAGAAAGAAGGTCTAAATAACTTATATCGAACACTTGAAGGTGTTGTACCTAAAAACGTTTTAAAGTCTAAGAACAAGGCTAAAACGTGGAAATATGGGTATGAGTCTAAGTATGATTTTGTTGTTATATCAAAGACCGGAGAGATTGGAGATATTATAAGTGTAAGTGGTTTAAAGATAGCTTTACCATCAGTACCTAAAAAGTGTCTTCAAAGACACAATAAGAAAGAAGAGCAGTATTGGGAAAGAGAAGAGTTACCTAAGGCTTTGGGTAAGATGCAATCTATATTTCAATGGAATGAAATGCCGTCTCAGTTTAAAGACAGGTGGGTTGATTATATTGAGGGAGAGTTTGACAGAAGAGAGCAAGGCTTATGGTTTATGTCTAACGGCAAACCAACATACATAACAGGAGCACACTATATGTATCTTCAATGGACAAGTATTGATGTTGGATATCCTGATTTTCGAGAAGCAAATAGAATTTTATTTCTTTATTGGGAAGCATCTAAAGCAGACACGAGAAGCTTTGGTATGATATATTTAAAGATAAGACGTTCAGGATTTTCTTTTATGTCATCATCAGAGTGTGTAAACACAGGCACACTTGCTAAAGATTCAAGAGTAGGTATATTGTCTAAGACAGGTTCTGATGCTAAAAAAATGTTTACAGATAAGGTAGTTCCTATTAATAGTAGGTTACCTTTTTTCTTTAAACCTATTATGGATGGTATGGATAAACCTAAAACTGAATTAGCGTTTAGAATACCTGCTGCAAAGATTACAAAGAAAAATATGTACGATACAACCAACGATGAGTTGTATGGATTGGACACTACTATAGATTGGAAAAACACAGACGACAACAGTTATGATGGTGAAAAGCTTCTGTTATTAGTTCACGATGAAAGTGGTAAATGGATAAAGCCTAATAATATTTTAAATAATTGGAGGGTTACTAAGACTTGTTTAAGATTAGGTAGTAAAGTTATTGGAAAATGTATGATGGGTTCTACATCCAACGCACTTGAAAAAGGTGGTGATAATTTCAAAAAACTATACACAGATTCTGATGTGGGAAAAAGAAACGCTAATGGTCAAACCAAAAGTGGGTTATATTCACTTTTTATTCCTATGGAGTGGAATATGGAAGGATTCATTGACAGGTATGGTATGCCTGTTTTTGACACACCCAAATTACCCAAGCCGGGTATTGATGGGGAACCTATTACTCAAGGAGCAATTGACTATTGGAAAAACGAGGTTGAGTCTTTAAAAAATGACCCTGATGCGTTAAACGAATACTATCGTCAATTTCCAAGAACAGAGTCTCACGCATTTAGGGATGAGAGTAAACAATCTCTATTCAATCTTACAAAGATATATCAGCAAATAGATTATAATGATTCTTTAATTATAGACCATCACATTACAAGAGGTTCTTTAAGTTGGAAGAACGGGGTTAAAGATACTGAAGTAATATTTTCTCCAAACAATCGAGGAAGGTTTTTAGTTTCTTGGACCCCTAATAAGTCTTTGCAAAACAGATTTGATATAAGAAGAGGTATTAAATACCCCGGCAATGAACACATAGGTGCATTCGGGTGTGATAGTTATGATATATCAGGAGTTGTAGGTGGTGGTGGTTCTAATGGAGCACTACACGGAAAGACTATGTTTAGTATGGCTGAAGCACCAAGTAATGAATTTTTTTTAGAATACATAGCAAGACCACAAACTGCAGAGATATTTTTCGAAGATGTGTTAATGGCTTGTGTATTTTATGGTATGCCCATATTAATAGAAAATAACAAACCTCGTTTACTATATCATTTTAAAAATAGAGGGTACAGAGGTTTCTGTATGAATAGACCTGATAAAGCATATACTAAATTATCTAAGACTGAAAGAGAATTAGGTGGTATACCTAACTCAAGTGAAGCAGTAAAACAAGCACACGCTTCAGCAATTGAATCATACATTGAAACCAACATAGGTTTTAAAGACGATATGGAAATTGGAGATATGGTTTTTTCAAGAACTTTAGAGGATTGGGCAAAGTTCGATATTAGCAACAGAACTAAGTTTGATGCTTCAATTAGTTCGGGGTTAGCAATTATGGCAACACAGAAACACCTTTATTTACCTGAGAAAAAAGTTTCAAAAATAAAGGTTAACTTTGCAAGGTATAGTAACAAGGGCAAATATAGCGAAATTATTAGATGAAAAAAGTAAACATAAATATATCATCTTCCGGATTTCCAAGTCAATTTGTATCTGATTCAGAAAAGGCTACTGATGAATTTGGATTACAAATAGGACAGGCTATTCAATATGAATGGTTCAAGAAAGACGGTAGTGGTTGCAGATACTTTAGTCAGTGGAGAGACTTCAATAGACTAAAGTTATACGCAAGAGGAGAACAAGGTACGGGAAAGTACAAAAATGAATTAGCAGTCGATGGAGACTTATCTTATTTAAACTTGGATTGGACTCCTGTTCCTGTACTTCCGAAGTTTGTAGACATTGTAGTCAACGGAATGCAAGACAGAGAATTTAGTGTAAAAGCTTTTGCTCAAGATGCTATGTCTCAATCAAAAAGAAGTAAGTATCAGCAAATGGTTGAGGGTCAAATGGTTGCTAAACCTCTTCTTGAGACTATACAACAGAAGACAGGAGTGGACCCTTTTACTATGGACCCTGCAGAACTTCCTCAAACAGACGATGAACTTAAGTTGTATATGCAACTGAACTATAAACCTGCTATTGAAATAGCAGAAGAAGAAGCCATCTCTACTATATTTGAAAGCAACAAATACAATGATATTAGAAAACAGTTAGATTATGATTTAACTGTATTAGGTATGTCAGTAGCAAAGCACGAATTCCTGCCCGGAGATGGTGTAAAACTGAAATATGTTGACCCTGCTAATGTCGTTTATAGCTATACAGAAGACCCACACTTTAAAGATTGTTTCTATTGGGGTGAGATAAAAACTGTTCCAATTACAGAACTATTAAAAATAGATACCACCTTAACCAATAGTGACTTAGAAGAAATATCTCAATACGCACAAAGTTGGTTTGATTACTTTAATGTAGCACAGTATTATCAAAACGACATATTTTATAAAGACACTGCAACATTGATGTACTTTAATTATAAGACTACCAAGAAAGTAACTTATAAAAGAAAAGTAAAAGACAATGGAAATGTAACAATGGTAGAGAAAGATGATACTTTTAATCCACCATTAGAAATGCAAGAAGAAGGTAGTTTTGAGAAGGTTCAAAAAACTATAGATGTTTGGTATGAAGGTGTAATGGTAATGGGTACTAACATAATCCTGAAATGGGAATTGATGGAGAATATGGTTAGACCACAATCTGCCACGCAACACGCAATCCCAAATTATGTGGCAGTAGCACCAAGAATGTATAAAGGTGTTATTGAATCTTTAGTTAGAAGAATGATTCCTTTTGCTGATTTAATTCAAATCACACACTTAAAGTTACAACAGGTAATTGCAAGAGTTGTGCCTGACGGAGTATTTATTGATGCTGACGGTCTTAATGAAGTAGACCTTGGTACAGGAAACGCTTACAATCCCGAAGATGCATTAAGGTTGTATTTTCAAACAGGTTCTGTTATCGGTAGAAGTTATACCCAAGAGGGTGACTTTAATCAGGCGAGAACTCCTATTAAAGAATTACAATCATCTTCAGGTGCATCAAAAACACAAATGCTTTTAAGTAATTATAATCATTACTTAAATCAGATAAGATTGGTAACAGGTTTAAACGAAGCAAGAGATGGTAGCACACCGGACCCTAATTCATTAGTTGGTCTTCAAAAGTTAGCTGCTTTAAATTCAAACGTTGCAACAAGGCATATTTTAGACGGTAGTCTTTATATTTATAAGAGTCTTGCAGAGGCAACAACTTACAGAGTGGCTGACATATTAGAGTATTCTGATTTCAAAGATGAGTTCATAAATCAAATAGGTAAATACAATGTATCTATACTAAGTGATATTAATGAACTATACATTTATGATTTTGGTATTTTTATTGAGTTAGCACCTGATGAAGAACAAAAACAACAACTTGAAGCCAATATTCAAATGGCTTTATCTAAAGGTGATATTAATTTAGAAGATGCTATTGATATTCGTGAATTAAAAAATTTAAAACTTGCGAACCAATTGCTTAAAATGAAAAGAGTTGCCAAGCAAGAAAGAGATGAGAAGATGGCTATGCAAAAACAAGCTATGCAATCTCAACAACAACTCAAGTCTCAGGAGATGGCAGCACAAATGGCAGCACAAAAACTTCAAATGGAGACTCAAGCTAAACTACAGTTTAGACAAGGAGATATTGCTTTTGAAATAGAAAAACTAAAAGCAGAAGCTGATTTAAAATCAAGATTGATGCAGCAAGAGTTTGAGTTAAATATGCAGTTAAGAGAGGTTGATGCCGTGGCACTTCAGGGTAGAGAGACTCAAAGAGAAGATGCAAAGGCTTCAAGAATAAGTCAAGCTAACAGTGAGCAATCTAAAATGATTAATCAGAGAAAAAATAACTTGCCTCCAATAAATTTTGAATCAAACGAAGATAGTTTAGATGGCTTTGACTTGGCAGAGTTTAACCCAAGATAACCGTCTAAAACTATAATAATTTTTGTGTAACTTTGTATAAAATTAAATTTAATCAAATATGGAAATAAAAGTAAGAGCAGTTGACGGTGCTGAACAAAAGTCTGTACAACAAGTTGAAAACGAGTTGTTAGAAAAGCACGAGGCAAAAGTAAACAGTAATGAATCTGAAACTACCGAGTTGGAAGTTAAAGAGGAAACTGTAAAAAATGAACCTAAAGCTGAAGAGCCTAAGGTTAACGAAGAAATTAAAACTCAATCCTCAGAGTTAAACGAGGAAGAAGTTCTTAAATTTATTGGTGACAGATATGGAAAAGAGTTTAAATCTCTTGACGAACTAAATCAACAGAGAGAGGAAGAACCTCTACCTGAAGATGTTTCTACATATCTCAAATATAAAAAAGATACAGGTCGTGGATTCGATGATTTTGCAAAACTGCAAAAGAATTATGATGAAATGGAACCTGACAACTTGCTAAGAGAATATTTATCTGCAACTGAAAAAGGTTTAGATGCAGAAGATATTGAAGACTTAATGGAAGATTATCACTATGATGAAGATATAGATGATGAGAAAGCTATTAAGAAAATAAAATTAGCAAAGAAAAAAACTATTGCAAAAGCTAAGGAGTTTTTTCAAAAGCAACAGGAGTCTTATAAAGTTCCTCTCGAGTCGAGAAGGGATTCAAGTCCTCAAGCTGATGATGAAGATTACAAAGCATATAAGCAATATATAGCAGAAGCGAAGACAGTAAGTGAACAGAATGCTCTAAAAAGAGAGATGTTTACTAAGAAGACTGACGATGTGTTTAGTGAGTTCAAAGGTTTTGAGTTTACGCTTGACGACAACAAAGTTTATTTTTCACCCGGTGATGCTTCCGAAACCAAGAAAATTCAATCTGACCCTTCGAACTTTATAAAGAAGTTTTTAGATGAAGATGGATTGATGAATGATGCAGGAGGATATCACAGGTCATTAGCGATGGCGATGCACCCCGACAAGTTTGCTAAGTTCTTTTTTGAGCAAGGCAAAAGTGCTGCAGCAGAAGACACAATGAAGAAGTTAAAAAATATAAATATGACGACTCGTAGTGCTCCTGAGGTATCAACAAAAGGAGGGATGCAAATAAAGTCTGTAAACAACGACCACGGAAGAGGTTTACGGATTAAGAGTAGAAAATAAATTATTAAACTAAAAAAACAAAAAAAATGGCAGTAGATGCAATTCCCGGTTTTGACTTACAACCAAGTGCTCAAAGAGTACCTTTGAAGTCAAACTACATTAAAAACTTCGATTTCTTAAATCAGTATCTTCCTGATACTTACGAAAAGGAATTCGAAAGATATGGCAATAGAACTATTTCTTCATTCTTAAGAATGGTAGGAGCAGAGATGCCATCTAACTCTGACCTTATTAAATGGGCAGAACAAGGTAGACTTCACACTAAATATGTTGACTGTACAACTGCAGCAGCTATTAATGATGTTGAGTTTACTTTAGCAGTAAATGATGCAGGTAACCCTGCTTTCACTGCAAGTAACTCTATCGCAATCAGAGTTGGACAAACCGTAATGGTTTCTGACAACGCAGGTGCAGGTTCAGTTAAGTGTATTGTTACTGAAGTAGATTACACTGCAAAAACGTTTAAGGTAGCTACATATGGTGCAGGTGGTATTCCTGTAGCAGGTGCAGGTCTTAAATTCACTGTATTTATTTATGGTTCTGAATTCAAAAAAGGAACAAGTGGAATGGAAGGTTCTTTAGAATCTGATGATTTCATCTTTGAGAATTCTCCAATCATCATTAAAGACAAGTATGCAGTATCAGGTTCTGATATGGCTCAAATCGGTTGGGTAGAAATTACAACTGAAAACGGAGCAAACGGATACCTATGGTACTTGAAGTCTGAGCACGAAACAAGATTACGTTTTGACGATTATCTTGAGACTGCAATGATTGAAGCAGTTCCGGCAGCAGCAACAGGTGGTGTAGCTACACAAGCAGTTAACAACAATGTTGGTGACAAAGGTTCTGAAGGTATCTTCTATGTTGTAGAGCAAAGAGGTAACGTATGGGGTGGTGGAAACCCAACTACTCTTCCTGAGTGGGATACAGTTATTTCAAGACTTGATAAGCAAGGAGCAATCGAAGAAAACGTAGTATTTGTAGATAGAGATTTCTCTTTCGATATTGACGATATGCTTTCTTTACAGTCTTCTAACGCAGCAGGTGGTGTTTCTTACGGTCTTTTTGACAACGAAAAAGAAATGGCATTGAACTTAGGATTCACAGGATTTAGAAGAGGTTACGATTTCTATAAGTCTGATTGGAAATACTTGAACGACCCAACAATGAGAGGTGGTTTAACTGCCGGTGTACCGGGGTCAGGTAGAATCAATGGATTGTTAGTTCCTGCAGGTTCAACTTCAGTATATGACCAAGTTCTTGGTAAAAATGCTAAGAGACCATTCTTGCACGTTAGATACAGAGCTTCTGAAACAGAAGATAGACGTTACAAAACGTGGATTACAGGTTCAGCAGGTGGAGCAGAAACTTCAAGCTTAGATGCAATGGAGGTTCACTTCTTATCTGAAAGAGCAGTATGTACGTTAGGTGCAAACAACTTCTTCTTATTCCAAGAGTAATAAGTAGATAATATTAGGGGAGTGTCTTTGAAGACACTCCCTTTTTTTAACTTTAATTAAATTTTAAATATAATGGCAAAGAAAAAAGCAACTAATTTTGTAGCTAAGAGTTACAAATTAACAAGGGATGTAGCACCCTTATCCTTTATGCTACCAACAAAACACACTAAAAGATTTACACTATTACACTTTGATGACGAGACCGGAGTAAACAGAGAACTTAGGTACGCAAGAAATCAAAAATCTATTTTTGTAGACGAACAAGATGATAACGTTCTGATGGAGCCTATCATATTTGAAGATGGATTTTTGCACGTTACAAAAGAAAACCAAGTGTTACAAAAGTTTTTATTTTTACACCCTCTTAATGGTAAGAAGTTTGTAGAAATGGATAAAGCTAAAGATGCAGCAGCAGAAGTAGAAGACTTAATGATTGAAGCAGATGCATTAGCAGAAGCTAAAAAATTATCTCTTGAACAACTTGAAAATGTATGTAGAGTTTTATTTGGAACTGACACATCAAAAATGTCTTCAGCAGAACTAAAAAGAGATGTATTAGTGTTTGCAAGAAACAATCCTGAAGACTTCTTAGAAGTGATTAATGACCCTGATTTAAAGTTTATGGGTACAATTCAAAGATTCTTAGACCAAGCACTTTTAAAAACAAGAAAGAACGGAAAAGAGGTGTGGTATAACACACCACAGAATAAAACAAAAATGTTGAATGTTCCGTTTGGCTCAGAACCTATTGATGTAATTGGTTCGTATTTACAAAGTGATGATGGCTTAGAAGTGCTGAAACACTTAGAGAGTCTGTTAGATTAATAAATAGATTATTAGCATATTACGAGAGGGGTCGGATTTTCTGACTCCTCTTTTTTTTTCATTATCTTTGTAGAAAAGAATGACAGATGATAAATTCAGTTAGACAAACAGTAATGTCGGTACTGAATAAGAATAACTACGGATATATATCCCCATCGGATTTTAACTTATTTGCAAAACAAGCACAGTTAGATTTATTTGAAGATTATTTTTATTCTTACAACTATCAGATTAACAAAGAAAATGCCCGTAAATCAGGTACAGGATACGCTGATATTACAAAAGGATTAGAAGAGGTTATTGATACCTTTTCATCTACGTTACCACTTATTCAAAGTGTACAAAATACTAATGGTTATTTTCTACCTTCATTACTAACTACTAACAACGATTACTACTTAATTAATAAAATGCTTATTAATAATAAGGTAATTGTAAACGGAACCACTACAGGCAATGTTGGGGGTCAAAATAAAATAGTAGATGCATCAGCAGACTTTAATGCTGATGGTGTAGAGATAGGGGATATAGTAGGTGTAGAGATAGGAGGAATAGCTTACAACTTAGTTGTAATAGCAATAAACACAACCGGTACAGAACTTACCGTGGCTCCAAACGTGGTAAATACTTTCCCATTAAACTATGCCGTATACAAAAAGAAAAATATTAAGGAAGCAGAAAAAGTTACTCATAGTAAAATTACTATGCTAAACAACTCTATCCTTACATCACCTAATTTAACCTACCCTGCTTATACGCAAGAGGGATTGATTGGAGATATGTTTCCCGATGAAGAAGTAAACCATCCGGGACAAGTTGTTTGTCAATACATAAGATTTCCTTTCGTTCCTAAGTGGACTTTTGTAACACTTACCAATGGAGAACCTGCATTTGATGCATCTCAACCTGACTATCAAGACTTTGAGTTACCAAATGATGATGAGGTTAATCTTATAAATAAGATACTGCAATACGCAGGAATGTCTATAAGGGAGGTAGCAGCAGTTCAGTTTGCTCAAGCAAAAGAACAAGGTAATAATCAAGAAGAGAAATAATTATGAGTTACATAACACAATATCAGTATTACGAAAACGGAGGATTGCCTCCTGAAAATGCAAATTGGGGTTCATATCAATATGTCTCTCTTGAAGATATCGTTAACAATTTTATGTTAATGTACGCAGGGAATCATAACTTGATAAATAACGAAGAAAGATTTAAAGTTTTGTTTCACGCAAAAAGAGCGATTCAAGAGTTAAATTATGATGCATTTAAAGAAATAAAAATATTAGAACTAAGTGTGTGTGACACATTAAGATATGTTCTTCCATCAGACTATGTTAATTGGGTAAGAATTTCTTTGTACAGAGATGGCTTGTTAATGCCTTTGACAGAAAACATTCAGACTAATTGGTCCGGTGCATATTTACAAGATAATGATTGTAGAATATTATTTGATATAGATGGTAATGCTTTATCTCCACAGTATTCAGATTTAGATTACGATAGAATAAAAGGGACTAAACAAAGCATCTACTTAAACCAACATTCTGAATACTATGGTAAGTCAGGATATTGTGTAGATGGTGCTTGGTATTTTGAATATGGCATTGGTGCTCGATATGGTTTAAATACTGAGACGGCAAACGCTAATCCTACTTTTAAAATCAATCCTAAAGGTGGTGTAATTAATTTTAGTTCAGGTATGTCAGGAGAATTGTGTGTGCTTGAATATGTTTCTGATGGTATGGAAAACGGTGATGACAGTTTAGTTACAGTAAATAAATTGTTTGAGGAGTTTATCTATGCATACATTGAATTTGCGATACTTAGCACAAAACTTAATACTCAAGAATATATTGTTGCAAGAAAAAGAAAGCGTAAAGCTGCACTTTTAAGAAATGCAAAAATTAGAATCAGTAACATACATCCCGGAAGATTATTACAAAACTTAAGGGGTAGAGATAAGTGGCTAAAATAATATGGCGAATATAACAAGAAACTTTACTCAGGGTAAAATGAACAAAATGGTTGATGAGCGACTCGTTCCAAACGGGGAGTACATTGATGCATTAAATGTTCGTATGGGTTCAACAGAGGGTGCTGAAATAGGAGTTATAGAGAACTCAAAAGGTAACCTATTAATAACTAACATACAGGTAGATGGTATTCCACTTTCTTCTCAAGCTAAATGTATTGGTGCTTTTGAAGATGGTGCAAACGAAACTATTTATTGGATGATTAATGACCCTGCTTATACAAACAGTAATACAGGTAAGTTAGACCTTATTGTTTCTTGGAACTCAAACAACAACATTGTCGTTTACCACGTTATAAGTAAAGATGATGGTGGTGGGGTTAATACTACTTTAAACTTTGATGAAAAGTTTTTATTTACGGGAATTGATAAAGTAGAGAATTTATTTTTCTTTACTGATAATATCAATCCACCAAGAAAGATAAATGTACAAAAGAATTATGCCAATCCTAATGCAAGTGGAGTAGATGGATTTCTTGCAGAAGATATATTAGTTATAAAAAAACCACCTACTAATGCTCCGGATATTCTTTTATTACAGACGGGTACTCAAGAAAACTTTTTAGAAGAGAGGTTCATTTGTTTTGGATATAGGTATAAATATGATGATGATGAATATTCAGCTACATCACAATTTACACCACCTGCTTTTAACCCGGGACCATTTATGTTCTCAGGTGAGAGTTACCTAAATGAAGGTGTGGTTAATATTTTTAATACGGCTTTAGTCACGTTTAATACAGGAGGACCTTTGGTAAAAGGAATAGACCTTTTGTTTAAAGAAGCTAATAGTCCTGTAATAAAGATTATTGAAAAACTTGAAAAAAGTGACCAAGGTTACTCAGACTTTCAAGATGTAACCTATTCATTTACTAATAGTAAGATATTTACAATACTACCTCAAGCTGAGGTATTAAGGCTTTATGACAACGTTCCTTTACTTTCTAAAGCACAGACTTTAATGGGGAATAGATTGATGTATGGTAATTATGTCGAAGGTTATGATATGATTACTTCTGATAATAATCCCGTTAGACTTGACTTCACTGCTGAAGGAGTTTCAGAATCTTTTGATGATAGTGAAATGGAAGGAGATGGTTTTAGTGTTAACTACACAATAGACGGCTCACAAACAATAAATGATGCAGGTTTAGAATTTGACTTACAAGGTGTTGATTTAGTAACGGGTGCTACAATAACAGTGTTATGTACATTTGAACACGAAACATTTGGTGGAGGAACTCCTCCTGTAGAGCAGAACGAAGAACAAATATTCCAATATACCTTTAATCTACAACAAGATTATACAAGTGTGTATGAATGGGCAGAAAGCACAATAACAACAGGGCAGTTGGGTACTTCATTACCCGGTGGTAATATTCAACCTATGGCTACTCGAGATGATGGTAGCACAATGACAGATGCTTATAACAGATTGTTTAAACCCGATTTAGATGGAACATATTTAATTTACCAAAGTGGTATAAGTGCAATTGAACAAGCAATCAGACTTGATGCTACTCCGGGTTCAGATATAGTTAAGTTTACGTTTCCTGCTATTCAATATGCTACTCCTGACGTTACTGCACCAACAGACATAGTTACTGAATATTTTAAAGCAGTTGACATAGAACTTTTATTTAATAAATTAGGTTCAGGAGAAAGCCTTCATAGTAATAGAGGTTATGAGGTTGGCATTGTTTATATGGATGAGTTTAATCGTGCAACCCCAACTTTAGTTAGTCAGTACAACACAACTCATTTTTCTTGTGGAGACTCTGATACTGCTAATAGTATATTCGTAAATATACCAACCACACAGGTTGCTCCTTTTTGGGCAACCAACTATAAGTTTGCAATTAAACCTGATAGAGAAACATACGAAACAATTTATTCGAGCATATTCTTTACTGACCCACAAGACAGTCAAACGTACTTTTTATTGCAGGGTGAAAACTCTCAAAAAATTACAGAAGGTCAAAGACTAATTGTTAAAAGAGATGTAGATGGTGCAACATCCGGATGTGTTTTTGCTACTGTTCTTGAAAAAGAAGCTAAACAAAAAGATTTTATAGAAGTAGCATCAGAAGATGACCCAACTGAAAATCTTCCTATTCCTTCAGGAACTTATATGAAGATTAAAGCTAATTCTTTTTCGGTTCAGCAAGGAGATAATGCTATTGTAGATTATGGTTGCAAAAGTCAAACAAAAAAGAAATCAGGTCATTATCCACAAGTTAATTATACAGTGAGTTTGCCTCAACCGGACCCTAATGTTCCCGGTTCTACACAAACAGATTACACTATTCCTGCTAACTCAAGAATTACTTTTGAGATAGAGGTTACAAGAAAAGGCTCAGGTAATAAGTGTGAGGGTAGAAGATGGAACTTAGACAAAACTGCAGTTGCATCTCAAGATTATGATAATTTTCAAGAATGGTTTGAAGGAGATAATATTAAAGACGTATTAGCACTTGGTGTTAGTAGCATTGGTAATCCGGGTAGTGGTTGTGATTTTGATACAGATTATGTCGGTACAACTACAGGTTCTCTTCCTCAAGATTTGTGTACAGTATATTTTGGGTTTTATAGAAACCCTACTACAAACCAATTGTTTTTTCAAACAAGAGGTACAAGAGCCTGTGGTAGAAGTAAGAAAAGAAGGTCATATTTAAAAGTTTGTATTACTGTTTTTAGAGCAGAAAATACTTGTGTTTTTGAAAGTGAGCCACTTGATGCTGCTCCGGATATTTGGTATGAAGGTTCTGAAACTTTTGATATTGTACAGAAAAGTAACATATGTAATTTTACTGTAGACAGTAGCGACTTGAATGATGTTGTTTATGATTACATAGACTTAAATGGTCTACCTCAACAAATTACAGTTCAAGGAAATCCTTTAGGTAATGTGAACACAGTGACTTTTGCAGGAGAATGTGGAAGTGCCGTTATTAGTCCATCGACACCACCGGTTAACCCTGCTTCAATAACATTAACCTCAGTAGCAATTCCTGTAGGAACTCATTTAGGAAATATACAAAGTCAAGTATTTTCAACTAATCAACCTGCAATAATTGACACTAAGTTTTTTAATTGTTATGCGTTTGGTAATGGAGTAGAAAGCTACAAGATTAGAGATAGTTTACTTGGTAAAGACTTTAAACTTGGTAATAGGGTAACATCTACAGAATCTATAGATTATTCAAGAGTTCGAAGAGGAGCAGATATTACTTACAGTGGTATTTATAATGACGAGTCAAATGTAAATAGACTTAATGAGTTTAATGGAGGATTGCTAAACTTTAAGGCTTTAGAAGAATCATTTGGACCTATTCAAAAATTATTTGCAAGAGAGACTGACGTGCTAACATTGCAAGAGGATAAGATATCTTATGTTCTTCAAGGCAAGAATCTGTTATCAGATGCAGGAGCAGGTAATTTATTACAATCTGTACCTGAGGTTTTAGGGACTCAAGTAGCGAGAATAGAAGAGTTTGGTATTAGCCATAATCCTGAAAGCTTTGCTCAGTGGGGTCCTGATAAATACTTTACAGATGCTAAACGTGGTTCGGTTTTAAAGCTTAGTGGAACAAGCTATCAAAGTGACAACCTTGAGGTTATTTCACAATTTGGTATGCGTACTTGGTTTAGAGATTTGTTTAACACTCAGTTTGAAACTCAAAAGTTAGGAGGGTTTGACCCTTATATGAATGAGTATGTGATTACTTCAAATCAAGACTTAATACCTATTGAAAAAGACTGTGTGGCTTGTGGAGTATCACAACAATTAACAATATTACAAGATAAAGATTTCGATGCTTGTTTTGAGATGGGTGAGATTATTGGACCTGTTGACGTATCTTGGTCGGTTGCAAACGTTAGTGGAACTTTTGATGTTGATATTGAATACAACGGTAATGTAACCAATATTCCTAATCAAAGTGGAAGTGGAAATTCTGTTATACAAAAAGATGTTATTTCAGTTACTGAGATAACCGTAACCATTACAAGTACAAACGCAGTTACTCTAACTCTAAATGTACCTTGTCCGGAAGCTAAAACAATAACAGTTGTTGAGGTAGTTGCGACAAGTGCTAACGAGTCAGGATTAGATATTCATACACAATATAGATATATTGATGGTGGGTTTATTTCTCCATTAACATCTACATTGGTTCAGTTTGACCCGGGAGCAGGTAACCCTGTTGTGAGTTATTACAACACTGTTACAGGATTGCAAGGAAATGGAGGTATACCAACTGTGGGTTCCAATGTGAATATGGTTTGGAATAAGTTTGTTACTGATTCTGCAGTATGGGATAATGCCACTAATAAATTTAGATGGTTAAGGTCTTCTGATAATTTTGCGAATACACCTCAATCAATAGCTACTTTAATATCACAGAGTAACGCTTTAACTACTGACACATCGGGTCAGCCAAGTGTTTATCAAAGTGATTTCACGATGCCAAGTGGTAATGATGGAGATTATTTATATTTAATTTGGGACCTAAGAAAACCTACTCAAATAGAATTATGCTCAGGTGCTGACCTATTAAATTCTTGTTGTAATTGTGAAGAATCACCTGATTAAAAAATAGAATATGGCTTTATTATACATAGACGGAACAACCTTAAGTAACTCAACTGCAGTATACACAGATGCAGCTTTAACAAACTGTGCACCTGCTGCGTTTTATTCAGACGGAACAGTTTCAAGAGAGCAAGTTTTTGCCGGTAACAATTGTCAGTTATTACCACCTCAGCTTTGTCCAAGTTGTGCAACCCCTTGTGGTTCTCAAATTTCAGGTAGTGGTGGTGTAGGTGTTTATAAACTATCAATTGATACAGGTGGTACTGCAACAGATACAGGAGCAATAGTAGTAAGGTTTAATCCACAATCTGTGCCTGATGGTGTACAAGCAGTTTATGATGGAACTCTTTACAATAAATTAAGTTCTCCTCAGTTTGGGTTATTACAATCTTCAACTGCAGGTGTTCCTACATACGTTGGTAGTACAGGTTCTCAAGGTGGTTGTCAGTCAGGGTCCATAGAAGGTACTTATAGTAATGTTAGTATACTTGAATATAATGGTTCATCATTTGTGAATACCGGAGCAGTAGAGACTGTTGTTATAAATTCAACACAAAATGCTTTAACTGCAGGTCCTCCGGGAGTTTGTGTAATGGTTATACCTAAACCTAATCCCTCACCTACGGTTGTAGATGTGAAAGCTATAGGTGTGTGTACTTCAACTGCTTGGAGTATAACAATAGATTGTCCGGTAGCAATACCTAAACTTCTTGCAGGTTATAACTCAAACCAAGAACTCGCTTGTGCTGAAATTTTAGACGAGTATGTTTATCACGTTCCCGTAAATGGCACAACTCAAAATAATGTAAACATTCACGACTTTATTTTTGCAGACCAAAATGGTGCAGTATCAGTAAATGATGGGTGGTATTTACATCCTACCGGATACATTTATAGAGTACAAAGTGGTGTAGTTACAGACAAACAGAGCAACTACTGTGATACTATTACATTAGAAGATTGTACTACAGGTCAACTTTGGACAATGAATGACAGATTTAACACTAATGTTGTCGGTGAGGTTATTCAGTATAAAAGAATAAATGCAGTAACTCAAGAAGTTGAACAAACAATTTACTGTGGTGAAATAACTTCTACAGGTAGTGGGGTAACAAATGCACAACAAGTAAGTCCAATAAGCAGAGCCTGTGATGACACAGTGCACTGTCCATAAAATATAAAATATGAGTAATCAAGTAAACGCAGATTCATTATACACATTGTCATATGATAGTGGTGTAAAAGGTTTTCCATCTTTTTATTCTTATTCACCTGATTGGATGATAGGTATGAACAATTACTTCTATACATTTAACGGAGGTAATCTTTACCGTCATAACACTAATCCTGTTCGAAATAGATATTATGGTGTAAACTATCCATCAATTATGCAATCTGTTTTTAATGATATACCATTAGAAAACAAACTATTTAAAACAATAAATTTAGAAGGTGACGACAGTTGGGGAACTATCTTAATTAGTGACCAACAAGATGATGGTTTTATATTGAATCAATGGTACGAAAAGAAAGAGGGAGCGTACTTTGCTTTTGTAAGAAACGATGGAACTACTCCTGCACAATTAAGTGAATATGCTTTACGTTCTTTAAATGGAATAGGAACAAGTGCAAATATTGTTGTAACAGGTACAACAACTACAGTATCTTTTCCTTTAAATATGCCTATCGGAAATATAATTTCTATAGGCTCTGCATTAAACAATGATGGAGATATGCTTTATTTTGGAACTCCAACACCTACATTATTAGGTAGGGTGATACAGGTTAATCAAAATTTTCCTGCAGGTATTAATGAAATAGTCGTAGACAATACTATAGGTGCTCCTGCACCTACAACAACTGAGTATATTTTATACATCAAAAATTCTGTAGCAGAATCACACGGTATTCTCGGGCACTATGGAGTATTTACTTTAACTAACAATAATACCGAGAAGGTTGAATTGTTTTCAGTTGAAAGCGAAGTAATGAAATCATTCCCTTAAATTTCTTATCTTTGTTGTTGAATGATATTTGATATAAGACCACTTAATTCAGATGATTATGACACCATCCTTGTGGATTGGTGGGAAGCTTGGGGGTGGACACCTCCTGCAAAAGACTTTCTGCCTCAAGAAGGAACAGGTGGTATGATGGTTTTGGACCCTGATGGGACACCAATCTGTGCAGGTTTTGTTTATCTAACAAACTCAGGGGTAGCTTGGGTTGATTGGATTGTGTCTAATAAAAAATATAGAAAAAAACCACATAGAGCAAATGCTATTGGTTTATTGATTGAGACGTTAACTAACTTATGTGTAAATTCAGGAGCAAAATATAGCTATGCTTTATTAAAAAACAAAGCTTTGATGGGAACCTATACAAAATTAGGATACACTGAAGGTGACTCTTATACAAAAGAAATGATAAAAAAATTATAATATGGGTATAGCAACATCAACTGCAATAGCAATAGGGGGATTAGCACTTTCTGCAGGAACGACTGCAATGTCTTTTTCACAAGCAAGTAAACAAAAAAAAGCACAACGACAAGCAGAGATAGATGCTGACAAAGCAATGGCAGAAGCAAGAGGAAAACTTGATGTCAACTTTGCAGAACAAATGTCTGTAAAAAAAGAAGCCTACGACAATGAACGTGAGGCTTTATTGGTACAAGGTGCTATGGCAACTCAAGCAGGTATTGAAAGTGAAAGAGGTTCTGCAGCTTCAGCCGGAAGAGTTTATGCTGCACAACAGGCAGGTCAAGCAAACGTTAGGGGTGCTATGGCTGATGAAATGACTAATATTGAGAACGCTATTATAGAAGAAGATTCAAGATTAAGAGACTTAGATGTTTCTTTAGATTTAGAGGAAGTAGCAGGTAACCAACAAAAAGCAGCAGATGCTCAACGAGCAGCCGAAGCTGCAAAACAACAAGGTATTCAGGGTGCTATCAATACTGCACAACAAGGTATTGCAATGGCTCCTTTATATGGTCAAAACACTTCTGCACAAAAAGCAGCAGTTGGGCAAATAGACCCCTTTACTGCAGAACAAACACAAGCATTTAACGCAGCCGGTACTTCAACATTTGCAGATGCTAATGCAATTGCTGCAATGTCAAATAGTGATTTTAGAACGTACAAAAGAAGTTTAACTCCTCAGCAAGAAATGATGATTTTTGGTAATCAACAATATGTTCAAGCATATCAGAACCCCTTTGATGCATATCTTGGTAATACTGCAGGAACAACAAAGTAAATCTTAAAGAATGGCAACAGCATATAAATACGTTGAAAGAAAAGCAGAAGACAATATAAATTGGGCAGAGGTTGGCAGTAATGTCAACAATATGCTTAAAGAGGAGTTGCGTGTTAGAGAAGAAAAAAAGGCAGCTATTGATGAAGCCTCAAGAGAATACCAACGAGTATTAAACAACGTACCTCAAGGTGAGAATGAAGATTTAAACGGATTCGCACTTGACTTTTCTAATGACCTACAAAAACAAATGCTGATGCAAGAGACTCTTTTAAAGAGTGGTCAATTAAGTCCTAAGCAGTACACTATGATGAGGCAAAACTTAACCGATGGTACTGACCAAGGCTTTAGTTTGCTTCAAGATTATAACACTGAATACGGTAAGAAGATGGAGATGATGAATGCTGAACTTCCATATGGCGAACAGTTATCTGAAATTGATTTGCAGATTATGGCAAACGTTGAAGGCTTCTCTAACTTTAATCAATCAAAATTAGTTATTAATCCTGAAACAGGATTGGTATCTATGGGTAAAATGATTGATGATGGTAAAGGTGGTAAGATGCTTGACCCTAACAGAAACAATTTAGTATCAGTACAAAACTTAAAAAACAGAATTAAAACATCTATTACTAAGTTTGATGTTGTTGGTGCAGCTAAAGATTGGACTGATACATTAGGTGAAGACGTTACCACTACTATTAAAAATATGGGTACAACATACACTGCAGGTACTCTACAGAAAGTAAAAGATATTAGACTAAGAGAGGGTGGTTTTGCAGGTATGGATGCTACAAAAATAGCAGCACTTGCTGCCGAAATGGGAGTAAAGCCAAGTGACCTACAAGCATTAAGCTTGTGGGATGAGTCAAGAAACACTTGGGCACAAGGTCAGTTAGGTGATGGTGGATACAATGGAGCATCTATTCTTATGGACTTTAACAAATCCACTCCTGATGGTAATCAATATACAACCACATTTGATGAGGCTGAAACTTTAGATGCCAATGGAAAAAGAAAGCAAAATGTTATTTTATTAAAATCAGAAAATGGTCGTACTGTTACAGATATGACGGATGAACAAAATGCAGTTGCTGCAAGAACCTTGGCTGCTCAAGCAGAAATGCAAATAGATGTTGAGAACACAGAAAGTGCTCAAATGATGAAGAAAGAAGCAAGACCAAAAACTGCACTTGAGGATAAGAACACAAAGACTGATGCCGAACAAAAATCAGTAATAGGTAACTTTGGTAAGCTTTGGTATGGTAATGATACGGAAGTTAAAGAAGCAGAAGATTTCTTAAGAGGTCTTAACAGTAATATCGTGTCGTTTGATAGAGATGGAGATAGTGTTATTGTAGAGTTCTTAGACGGAACTACAGAAGAAATGAGTTTTACTGATGATGCAGGGGTACAAATAGACCAAGCAGCATTTATAAAAGGGAATGTAAATAAAATCTTAAGTAAAGACAACAAAATTGTAGATGTAGATGCTACTCTTGCAAAATCTAAGTTTGATGACACAAGAGAGTTTAATGCAGAATCAGTTGGATTCAGTGCTATTGAAAGTGAAGGCACAAAAGAACCTGTTCAGAAAGCGTTTGAACGAGTTATAAAGAAAGAGAATCCTATTCCAAAAGGTGCAATTAAAATTAATGACAAAAATGCTTCTGTACCCGGTGTACAAGCATTTGTAAATTCACTTCCGGGTCTTTCAGGTAACTATAGTGTTAGAGCAGGAGGATGGGGTACAGATGATTATATTGAAATAGTAGATAAAAATAATAATGTGGTGGTTACATCTCCTGATTTTAGTTCAAGCCAACCACCTGATTCTTGGTGGCAATCTATTTATGATTTGTCTACTAATCAAACCTCATTGGATGACAAGGCTTTAATTACACAAGGTAAGAGAACAGTAACTTCAGGTAAAAGAACAAGTAAGAAACAGGGAGCAAAAGGAAACAACACAACGGGAGGAACCTCAAGATAATATAAAAGTATGAATCCATTAGAAGGAAAAACGAAAGTAGAGATTGAGCAACTGTTGCAGGATTATATTGCTACAGTTAACAATCCAAAATATAAAGGAAATATGAATGTAATAAATTCTAAGTTCCCTGAGTTTCAAGGAATGGATGTTCAATTATTACAAGACTACATTGCCACTTATAACAATCCGGATTACTCCGGAAACTACGCAGTTATAAACGCAAAGTTTCCTGAATTTTTTGCAGGAGTAAAAAAAAAAGACCAACCACAAGGAGGTATGGATTCTTCTTCGGAAGATGGTTCTTCGGACTTGTCAGACATTCCTGAGTTTGACCCAAGTACATTTAACTTTGACCCAACTGCAGCAGGTGCTCCTCGAGACACTCGAGAAGACGGGTACAGTTCTCCGGTGTCAACTCAAAATTTGGGGATGTACCCCGATGATATTAGGTTAAAACAAGCTTGGAATCAAGTAAATGCAGACATTGGTTTTACTCAAGATAATATTCGTGCTAACGCACCTGACTTAGCACTTCAACAACAACAAGAAGCAAAAGCAAAAAAGGTACAAGCAGAGTTAAAGAATGCTGAGATTTTAGGCATACAACAAGACGAAACTTTTTTAAACGAAATCTCACAGATAAATGCATCTCTCATAGATAAGGAAGAGGAAGAGGTTGTACCATTCTTAATAGAGAAATTTAAAAAATATGGTTTTAGGTTTTCTGAATCAGGAATTGGAGACAACGTAACTGTTGTTGCACCGGATGGTGTAACTACAACTACAATTGACTTAGACCCTTTTACATCTGACGGAGAAAGACAAGGAGCACTACAACTAAAAAACTTTATAAAAGGAAACCTTAGCAGTGCACCAACTAAGCCATTAACATCAGAAGTACAAAAAGCAATACGAGCAAAAACATTGAGAGATGTTCCATTAAAAAATGATGATGGCTCGGTATCAACTGTTAAAATGACTTCGTTTGAGGAGGATGGTAAGCACAAGGTTATACCTATGCTTCATCCTGTTAATCCTGACCACTATACAACAGATGGTATGTGGTGGCATCAAGACTTAACTTTTGATGAAGCTTTAGAAATTGCAAGAGAAAGAGATGAAGTCTTTGAGTTTGACACCAAGGAAGAAGCAGAGGCTTTTGCTCAAGGTAGTTGGAAAAACGTAGCTACTGCTGAAGCAGAGATAGAGCAGTTCTATGAAAGAAGAGGTCTTGATTATAAAGCTGAAAGAAAACTTCTGTCTGATTATGATGAGGCTAAAGCAACTGAAACCTTTTTATCTAATGCTCCTTTTCGTTTAGAAGACTTAAGCTTAGAAGACCAAAGAGAGTTTGGTAAGTTTTATATTAACGGAACTCTTAGGCAAGATGCAGGTGAGTTAAGGGATGCTGCTACTGCAAAAAGAGAACTACTTTCAGATGCATATCTTGATGACGAGGCTATGTTAGCGAGAGAAGATGCTGACCTTTTTCTTGAGAAAAGAAGAAAGGCAACTGTTGGTGAAGCAGTAAAAATAAACTTTGCTGCTAAAGAAGCTGAAAATGTAATTAAAGAAAAAAGTCAAAGATATTTTGGTGTAGACCCAAATGAATTAAGTTTAGTCGAACCAAAAAACAAAAGAGAAGAAGAACTAATAAAGGTAATTGGTTTAGAGTATGGTGCTCAACAATTAAAATCTCAAATAGCTGCTGATTCATACGAGGATGCTTCTTTGTTTTACGATATGAAGTATGACAAATATGCACAAAAAGAGTATGCAGAAAATTGGGAAGGATTTCAGGTAGCCTTACAAAACGGAACCTCTATGGGTAAAGCAGGTGATTTAATTTTAGCTGCTACAATGTACCCGGAAATGATGGGTGGTATTGACCTTGATGACCCCGAGTCAACTGCAAAAATGGCAGCAGGAATCGTAGAATATATGAGTCAGTCTGCTGACAAAAGGTCAAGAGTTTTAAATAGATGGGAGAAAGCATCTAATATGGATGAGAATTGGGATGTTATTTTAGACGACCCATTTGAGTGGATGACATCATTAGCAGCACATAGTATTTCTATGATGATGCCATATGGTAAAAAGATTATTCCTTTATCTATGGCTGCCGGTGCAGGTACAGGTGCAATATACGGCAGTGTTGTTCCCGGTGCAGGTACTGCAGCAGGTGCAGCAACAGGCTTTACTTGGGGTACAAGAACGGGGTTCGCAGCTACTTCATTGGCTATGGAATATACCAATGCAGTTCTTGAAGCTATTACAAATCAAGGGTTTGATATAACAGACCCCGAGTCTGTAGCAAAAGCATTAAATTCTGAAGAAGTTTGGGCAGAGGGAAAAGAACGTGGTTTTAAAAGAGGTATTCCAATTGCCCTTGTAGATTTGCTTACTGCAAAATTAGCAGGTAATCTTATAAGAGTTGGTAGCGTAGCAAGTGTACCTGCTCGGGTTGCAGCGTTAACTGCAGAACGTATGATTGCTGACCCTATTGGTGAAGGCTTTGGTGAACTTGCTGCTCAGATAACAGTAGGTGATGACATCAACATAAAAGAAATTATGGCTGAGATGGGTGGTGCTATGGGTAACAACACATCCAATATGAGCATCAACCTTATGCTTCAGGCTAAAAGTAGAAACAATTTAGAATTAGCATCAGCATTTACTGATATAGAGTTTATGTCTAATGAGTTGTCATCAGGAACTAAAATTTCTGCTTGGGCAAACAATATGGAACGTCTTGGTAAAATAGATGCAGAGACTAATCAACGTATACAAATGAACGTTGGTTTAAGAAAAACTGCAAGAGAACTATTAAATAATACAGGAGCGTTTTCAAGGGTGAAAAGAAACGGAGCAGTAGAAACAAGAGTAATGCAACTACTTGCTGCCAAGGATAATATGTCCTCTACTCCTAATAGAAAAGCAGTCTTTGGTCCTAAAATATCAGAGATAAATAAAGAGTTATCTGATATACTTACTACTCGTGAACTTAAACCATTAAACGAACAAACAATACTTGCAGGTCAAGGTGTGTTTTCTGTCGGAGAACAAGCTAATGTTTCAGATGTAAGAGAAGGATTACCATCTTATAAAATAAAAACCAATAGGTTTGGCAGACTAAAGCAGGTTTCTAAAGAGCAGTTTATAGAGTTAATCAAGAATATGAACCCTGCAGAGTTAACTCGTATGAGTGCATCTGTAGATAATGACGATGAGGTTTCAAAATTTGTAACAAACAAACTTGTTGAAGCTAACATAGATGAGAAAAGGGGGACTACAGGAACAACTGAATCAACTCAGGAAACCACTGAACCAACTCAGGGAACAACAGAGTCTACTCAAACAACAGAGTCTACTCAAACAACAGAGTCTACTCCGGAAGCTGAGACGGGACTTGTTGCAAACCCTGACGGTGCAGGAGTGTCTTCAAAGACACAAGAAGAATTGAGTCCTCAACCTCAAATAGAACAAGGAACAACTCAACCTCAAATAGAACAAGCCAATCA
>JAAHTG010000642.1_pt1 | contig 29061 bp, 22 predicted proteins | sample 6116081 | NCBI WGS metagenome assembly JAAHTG01 (sample SAMN13939989, study PRJNA603662) | sponge metagenome | isolation source: marine sponge | host: Mycale hentscheli | place: New Zealand | collected 2005 | reverse complement strand
ATACTAAATCATATTTTGGACATCCTTTTAAATCACCCATTTCATAAACTTTATCAATAAAATCTAATTCTAATTTTAAAGATAATTTAGCTGCTTCTTCAATATCAGCTTTTAATTCTGGTGTATCTAATTCTGGATGTTCTTGCATTAATGTTCTAAATAACCAACAACCCGCATCTGAGTGTAATGATTCATCTCTAATACTCCATTCAACTATTTGTCCTACTCCTTTAAGTTTATTATCTAATTTAAAAGACAATAAAACAGCAAATGAAGAAAATAAATTTACTCCTTCAGTAAATGCTGAAAATATTGCTAATGATTTAGCTCTTTCATGCCAATCAGGAGTACCATCATGAGAATCTCTTACAGTAGTTAAAGCATCAATTTTAGCCATTGTTGCTTCATCTTCTAAAAACTCACTAAAATCATCTAAACCTAATTCTTCATTTAACAAAGAATAAGCTTCAGCATGAATTGTTTCAAATGCCCCAAATGTAACAGCCATTTTAATTACCTCAGGTTTTCTAAACCATTTAGTAACTAATGTTGACCAATAATCATTTACTACTGTTTCAGTTTGAGCAAATCCTTTTAGGATAGTCCCAATTATATTTTTTTCTGTTTCTGATAAATTTTGTTTCCAATCATTAACATCAGACATCATAGGTACTTCTGTATGTAGCCAATGTGCTTGTTGTTGTTTTAACCAAAAATCAGATGCCTCCTGATATTCAAAAGGTTTGTAAACTATACGTTCCTGTAGTAAAGATGTTTTTGCCATTTTGTTTTTTATTTATTAAATTATTTATACTTTATCAAAACCAAATACTTCATCCTTTACTTCATTAAGTTTAGAATGCATTAATTTTTTATGTTGAGAATCAACATCAGTATCGTAACTATTAGATTTAGTACTTGGAGCCCAAGTGCTTTCCTCATCCATATTTGCATTATATTCACCATGGACTTCAAAATGACCTGTGGAAGTATCTGCTTTTGCAGAGTAAGTAAGTCCATCCATCCCATATCGGTTTTTCATAATGTGTAATCTAGCTGTGTTGTTAACTTTGTCTTCTTTTTTCCTTGATAAAGACATGCAAAAGTCCGTAATCATTAATTTATCATATGATCCTGCTGCTTTATCTCCTTCAATAACATCATCTTTAGCCCCCGCTCTATTTACTTGGGAAACAGACCAAATAGGTATGTTTAATTGCTTAGCTAAACCTTTAGTACTTTGATAAATATCATCAATTTCATCCTTACGTTCACGATTTGTTCTTCTTGATGAAAGAAGATCTACATAATCAATTATTACTAGGTCAGGTTTAATCCCCATTCCAGTACATTTGGTTATATGTGACTCTATTGTAGAAATTGTTGCTCTACCTGTTGGGTATTCTTTAATAATTAGTCGGCCTGGTAATTGTGGGACAATTTCTTCTACTTTTTCTTTATTTGCTTCTAAATGTCTAACATCTATTTTAGTAAAGAAAGCATCATATCTTTTTCCTACATATTCTTCTCCTAATTCTAGAGTATAATGAAGAACATTATAACCCATCCTAACTGCTATACCTCCTAATGATACTAATGACCAAGATTTACCACCTCCTGGATTACCAAATATGAGACCAAAATCTCCATTTCCCAATCCACCTTGTAATATATCATTGACACGTTCCCAAGGTGTTGGTAATGTAATTCTCGAATCTTCCCTAAAACGAGATTCAATGTCTTTATTATATTCATGTCCTACGTTTTTATCATTTCCTGCTTTTAATGCTGATTCTACTAAATGTTTAATCCCATCAAAATCCCCAGCTTTGAGTAAATCTACACTATTAAGTAATGCTTTTTTTAATTGTTGATTTTTACAAAATGTTGAAAATTCTTCTTGCACATACTCTAAATCTTCATCTGATGCTTCGTATGCTGCTTTAAGTTGTTCTCTTACTGATATTTTTAATACTTCATTTTCAAGTTTTTGTAATTCTACTTTCAAAATATCCATTGAAGGAGTAGTATGATATTTGTCATAATACCTAAGAATTTCTTTAATAATCCACTGATGTGCTTGATTATCGAAATATTCTTCACTTAAAATATCATGAATGTTAGTCAAAAACTCTTTATGTGTTAAAAGAGATGATAGGACTTTTATCTGGAAGTGGTTTCCATACTGGTTTAAACTGGTTAATGTCATAACTTTTATTTGTTTTTATTTAATTTGTAGTGATTCAAAAACATCTTTTACCCAAAATTCTACATTACGAATCATCCCTCCTAATTTATCTTCATTGTAGAATGCTACGAATTGGTCAGGAATATAATGATAATCATTGGTATTAACAACCTGAGTGAGATATTTTTTATCGTTTTCATCTAACATTGGGTTAGATAAATCCATTATTTTAAAATTCTTTTCCAATTCATCAATATGTTGGATTACCCTAGCATATATAACATTTTCCTTAAATTTTGATTCACAAATATTATAGATATCATCTAATGATAAATCTCTTTCACTTAATTCAGGAAATAGTTTTCTTAGTTTCTTTTCACCTAATCCTTTAACTCCTTTTACTTTATCTGAATTGTCTCCCATTAGGGTTTTATATAAAATAAAATTATTAGGTGACATTTTAAACTTATCAATTACAGTTTGTTCTGTGTAAAATTCTTTCTCCATTGGGCGGTATACAACTACATTTTCATTTACTAACTGTAGAAAATCTTTATCTGAAGAAACAATAAATACTTTATCTTTAGGTGATTGAGGGATAATATCTGATAAGTAGGCAATAACATCATCAGCTTCTACTTTAGGAATACCTATAGTTTTAACTGGTAATGTTTTTAAATATTGAATAATTCTAACAATTTGATCTACTTTAGCATCATCTTCATCATCTTTATTGTCAAAAGCTTCCCAATTTGTAATACGTTGTAAATCTCTACCTGATTTATATTCAGGTAATAGATTTTTTCTAGCATTTGCTGACCCCGCCCCATCAAATATTACATAAACTTGGGTAGGATCAACCCTTCGAATTTCAGCACCTAGTGAACGAAAAAAACCACCTAAACCCCCAATATGAACCCCATCTGGATTTACCATATTCATCATTGCAAAGTTTCTAAAAAATAGATTTAATCCATCTATCATTAGAATTCTTTCTCCTTCTACAGTCTCTTTTCCGTGCTCATCAAGATTATTGATAAGCTCAAGCAGTTCTTTTTGTTTCATATGATTTATTTTTTATACCCGGAATATACGAAAGATACTCCGGGTATCAAAATTTATTGTGGCTCGTCTGTATGAGTTGTAATGTCTGTATATGCTTGATCTTCTTCAGCAATTGTAAAATCACCTCCACCAAGAATACGTTTCCATTCATCTTTCATTTCTTCTTTATATGCTTTTAATGATTTATCATTATCTAATATAAATCCATGAGGGGTCATTACAATTTTACCTCTAGTAGTAACACCATTAATGTGGTTTTTATCAACCTGTAAATTTACTCTTTTAGCAAATTCTACTTGTTTACCATCTTTAATAGCTTTTATTTTAGATGTTCCAGCTGACATAACATTACCAAATGTTACTACAAATGTTGAATCAAACCACATTGCATACCCCCCTTTATTCATTAGTTTAGGTTGACCCATTGGAGACTCTGCTTTTAATGTCCAAACTTTATTAATGCATACAAGTGTATTAGTATATGGGCTACTTTCCTTACGAGATAATACTATGCGTTGGTTTACATTATTACCAAATTGAGTAGACATAGCACCCGCATTCCATTCATTATTGTTTTTATTAGATTTTAATGACATTTCACAAGGTACTGACCCAATTGAATCCCATAAAAATAATAAATCATAAGGTAAATTACCTGCTTTTTGTTCATCAATTAAATCTAAAATAAATGCTGATACATCTTCAATTGAATTAATTGATTCTCTATCTACATAAATAAAATTACCGGTATAATCTAAAATTTCTCCTGTTTCTTTATCAACAACTTCATCAACTTCTAATCCCATTTGTATTGCATGTTCCCAATTCCATTTCATCTCTGTGATAATAAACACAGGGAGTACTTTGCGTTTTTGGGCTGATACAGCTGCTTCTAATAGAGCAGTTGTTTTACCTGTGTCTGAATGACCTCTAAGTAAAACAATATGCCCCATTGGAATTCCAGGAACTGATGTAATTTCTTGATAAGCATCAGAAAGAGGTATCCATTCTTGATCTTTAAATTTAGCTTTAGATGTTAAACCTTTTTTAGTTTTAAAACCATCTAGGTTAAAATTTGCTTTAATTTCTGAGGAGACTGCCTCCGATAGTGATTTTTTCTTTCTAGCCATAAATTATTTATTAAAATGGTAAATCGTCTGATTTACTTTTATCATCTGAAAACAAATCATCAAACTGTGCTGCTTTTGACTTTTTAACATTAGTAGATGTTGTATCTAATGAATAATTAGACTTTTTTTCATCACTGTCAAATGCTACTGCAGGTTCAGATGAAATTGATCCTTCTTCTTCATCTCCTTCTGGTGCTAACCACTCTTGAAGTGCTTCTTTCATTTCATCATAAGAAAGTGGTTTAAATACTTTCATTGGATCTGCTTGATCATTTAACAATGTTTCAACTATTGCAGCATCTTCATGAAGTGGAGAAGTTTTTAGGGATGGACCAATTGATGTTTTATTATAAGGAGTACCTGTTGTTTCTGGTCCTACTGTAGATAATTTAATATCTCTACCACCAGCAATATCAGTATAATCTCCAATCTCATCATCAGCAGCCATATTTAAAAATTCTTGATAAACTTCTTTACCAAACTGCCATAGTTTTACACCTTCATCTTCTTGACCACGAACTACTACAGGAGCAAATATACGAGTTTTTGGGTCTAGCTTTTTAGCTAATCTCCAATTTTCTTTATCATTTGTCCCACGAAGTTGTTTAGCAAATTCCATAATTGGATCTTTTTCACCCCAATTTGATGGTGATGCCATTACTCTTTTACTACCAATACCGTAATAAAATTTCATTTCCGTGAATGGGAAATCTTTGTTGTACTTATTAGGTGCAACTCTTACAACTTGCTTACCTACTGATGGTTTCCAGAATAATTGTTTTTGATTACCTCCGGAGTTACTTGCCTGTGTTTGAATGTCATTCAGGCGTTTTTTGATTGCGTTTAAATCCATGTTTATAACTTTTTAATTTTAAATTTAATAACTATGTTAATATAAGAACCTTTTTTTAGATTACCAACCTAAAGTTCAATAATCTTAAATATTTTTGTTTTTAGTTGTTTTAACTCATCATGTTGAGTTAATAGAACTGTATTTCTATAATGTTGCCAATCTATTGGGAATTTAGTATCAACTACCCCACCATTAAGTTTTTTAATTAATTCATTTAAAGCATTAATAGTGTAAAGTGTATTTGTATCTTTTTTCCTATGAACCATTATGGTATTAGGGGGAAGGCCTTCTGTATTTCCTTGTTCTATATTGTAAGTGCAAACATATTCATCATTACTTTTAATATGTAAAACAAAAATCTTGTTATACATAATAGAATAAGTAGATGTTATATGATTTAACAAATCATCTAATTCTTCTAATGTAGTAAATGTGCAAAATAATTTATTATTCAAATCTGCTATATTTAAGTTATCTAACTCCTGGAAGTCATCTATCTTATACATATTAGCGAATTTATTTGAAATTGTAAGTGTCTCCATAATTAACTTTTATTTGTAATTTATAACTTTTAAATATTTCCTCAATTTTGGAGTATAATTCTTTTTCTCCTTTATCAAAGTCGAATAAAAAACTATCATAAGTATATAATACTAATTTAGTTTTCGCATTCTTTAATAATTTTAATATCTCCCACAATATACAAACATTATATGACGTTTCCAAGTTTTGTAGTAGATAATTTAATAACTTTTGGGGTTTCATTTCATTCCCCTCTTTTTCTAATTTTTCTTTATCATAAACATGCCCCGAAATAGGACATTTAATTGAACCTTCATTTTGGAAACAATCCCACAAATCGTCAGTATATACTTGAACTTTTTTAAAAAATTCCAGATCTTTATACTTGTCAAATACTCCTCCGTATAGCTGTTTAAATGTTAGTTCTTTAGCTTTTTGGTAATCCACTTTATACATTTTAGCAAAGGCAGAATGAATATCCTCATCACCAAAATCATAACCCACCAACTTAGCCAACAAAGTAGGATGATAAGCACTAATGTCCAACTCAAGCAAAACATCATTACGTGGGATAAAGCTTTCTCTACTGCCGTTTTCTTTTGGTATTGCGGCATAATTTACTCCTCTAAATTTGTTACTTGGTCTTCCTGTAGTGGTTTTGAAGTTGAACTGTGTGTAGGTATACTCTCCATCGATAGGGTGAAAGTGCGATTCAAATTTTTCTCTATCAATTCGTATTCCACTTCGCTCCAAGGCGTTGAATACCACTGTGGTTTTTGTGTTGTTAAATTCATTGATTGGCTCATTGATTTTATCTTTTAATTCATTAAACATATTTTCACAATATTCATAGTGTTTTACTATCGGAATAATGCGGTTTATATCTTTTTTACTACCCATCTTGCTGTAGAAGTAAGAGTGGGTTTGTGTGTATTGTTGTATATACGTATGCGAATTTAAGGTTATGTCAAAGAGAGTTTTTAATGGAAAATAATGTAAAAATTCTTTTTTATCACGTACGTACAATGTGCTATAATTGTTTAATATGTGTTTAACGTTGTCTATATTAACATTTAACGTTTCACTATGGGAAATGGGCACAACAAATCCTTTAGTTGATACTAACGGACGAATATAAATAGCACAAATTTGATTTTGGGTAGGGTGGAGATTATTATTATAGGGAATTACCTCAACAAATGCTTCTTTGAAACTACTTTGATAAAACCTTTTTATTTGATCCTCCGATTCAACTAACCAAAACATAACTTTATTTTTGATTAATATATGAAACTAAATGAGTTAAACCAAACTTACTTATAAAACTTTAAAAAATTAAATTTTAAAAATTTTGCAAATCCTATTCTTTTGTTTCTTATTTCTTCTAGCAAAACTATATTGTTATTTGTTTCTTCTACAGAATCTTTATTACCTGTTAAGGTCCATTGAATTGAAAAGGGTTTGTAAGGTTCCCATAAATAAGAATTATTTTGATTAAATAATGCTTCATATACTTTTTTATCTAATTCTAGATAAATAGGTTGGTTGATTTTAACACAAAAATATCTTATAAATGAACCTAAATTATAATCATCTATGGTTGGTTGAGGGTAAGATTGGTAAGGTAGAAATTTTCTTGTTGATTGGTCCAAATTAATATCTTGTAAATTAGCATAATCTACAACCATTCCTTCATCATAACCAGGGGTTTCAAGTGAGTTAAATATAGTAGGAGCGTCTGTAAATGCTATTTCATTTTGAGGTAGAGTATTATTATAAGTTGTTTCAGTGTTTTCAACTTTAATTAATTCATCATTTGGGGGATCATTTGGTGTTTTACCTGTATAGTATTTTCCTTCAAAAGTTTTATAATAAAATCCTGTATAAAATTCCTTAGTGGATTTTACTATTAATTTTTTATCATTTGTATATTGATCTGTTAATATTCTACTTTTAGGTATATACATAATTTATTATAGATTATTTATTATTTCACCTTTTGCCTTCAGTTTTGCGGAGGCAATAGCTATATTTCTAGCCGTACTTAATGCCCCTTGATCACCAACGGTTCCAAATCCTTGACCATAAACTGTTGTTCCATTATTATTATATTCAATTTGATAATAAAATTCATCTCCAACTTGAAGGGTTGATGATGGGATTGCTGCCCCCGTAAAATAATCTTCAATATACTCATTTGTTACATTTTGTTGGTCAAAATTACTTGTAGTAGTAGTAGTAGTCGTAGTTGTTGTTGTTGTTGAAGAAGTTGTTGGTTCTGCATCTGATGGGGCTCTAAATACTAAGAGATCCCAATTGTCACTATTTCTACTTGCATATACAAAACTAGTACCATAATTAGTTGCAGTTGAAGTCGACCATTTTGATGAATTAATTGTTCCTACATAAATTTGAGTATGACCATATTGCCAATGAGTAATTGCTCCAGATGCAGGTTTATCATTAGCATAATAAGCTACTACATCACCATAACCCCAAGGGGATGATGGATTATTTAATGAATTTTGTAACTGAGCTCTTGTTAATCCTCTAGAAATTGTTTTATTGTATCCTAATTTTGTTAAGTTGTTATAATATTCATTATTATTATTAGCATTACCCCCAGCTTTTAATTTAGGACCACTTATAGATCTACCTTCTAAATATTCTATATAATTAACAGCTAAATTATAGGTCCATTGTGCACACATACCACTTACTGCTCCATCTCTAGCAAATACGGCATTATAACTAGCTTGCATAGCATTAAATCTAGTTAAAGATTCAGGGTTTAATGATGGAGGTGGTTCAACAATTGATGGTGATGGTAAAGGACCACTTCCTCCTCCAGATTGTTGTGTTGTTATTACTGATTTTAATTGTGCTGGTCTTTTTGGGGCTCCTAAATCTTTATTTGATGGAACTGAGAAAGCTTCTATTTGGGTAGTCCACGCTGTGGGGTTAATATCATGATTTAAACCTCTAATTTGGAGATCAACTGCTTCTCTTTCATAGGATGGAGGTAAAATATCTTGACTTATTAAAAACTTTTCATATAATTTCATCCCACTTAGTCCATCTATTTCTAAATTTAATTTAAAAGGTAAAAAAAATGGAGCCGCTAACTGTGCTTTTTCTTCTGGAGAAGGAGTTGTTAATACCCCTAATATTAGACTAGCATGGGTAGAGTTATGCTGGTTTAATGATGATAAATTTGCAGAAACCCATTTTAAACCTCCATAAGTTGTGTTAAATAACCCATTTTGAACATTATTAATATTATTGTCCCAATTTGATTTTATTGTTTTATCTAATGATGTATCATTTGATGGATCATTAGGATCCGGAGAAAATGATTTTTTTTCTGGTATAATCCTATCTATCAATCCTGCACTATAATTTCCAAAAGTAGTAGCATTTGCTGATATTTGATTTGAATTAACTTGAGATCCTATAACTATCATAGAAGATAATTCTGGGGAAATGTCAGCTTGTAAATCTATATTTTTTACAAAACTTCCATTTATACCAGGTTTTACTCCAAAAACATTAAATCTAGTATATTCATCTTCACTTTCTTGTTCTCCTATAAATCTTTGGGGAATATCTTCTATAAATCTAATTTTAGTATTATCGTCATTTAATTTAACTTCAAATTCATTAATCCCTCCTAAAGATTGAATAATACTTTGATTTATAGTTTTTAAATAAGATAATAAAGATATAGAATTATCTTCATTTTTAGGAGAATTTGCTAATGCTTCAGCTAAAAAATTAATATTAACAAAAATATTTGATAATCTACCTGTAAAAGATCCTTCACCTTCAAAAAAATAATTAGATTTTTTTAATTCTTGGTTTAATAAACAATCAGGCATGTTTAGTCCTGTATCTCCAGCATCTCCTAAATTAGTGTTAGTATAAGGTATTAAACAAACCCTAGGATCTGATGAGAATTGCCCTGGTACTCTTAAAATAACATTTTCATCATTATTAATGTTTTGAAAATCCATATCAAATGTTACAAGAGGTTTATCCGCATCATAAATAAGTACTGTATTTTGGAGATAAGCTAAAAATGCTCCATATTTTAAAAATACTTGGGGTGATTGATTTTGTTCAATATCACAAGTAGTACCTGGTACTACTAATTTACTCCCAGCATAAGTTACATCTCCAATAATACCCTCTTCATTTTTAAATGATGGAATTGTATAATCTGAAGTTGAAATAGATATAGTACCTGTGCTAGATTGATAAATCTTAAATAATTCTTGATTAATTACTGTTGCATCTGCGTTTGCAATAATTGGGGGTTCTGGTGGGTTATCAGCACTTCCTGTAGCATTAGGAGAGTTGTCTGTAAGTTTTACTTTTGCTGGATTTGTAATATTTACTTTTAAAGATTCTATTAAATCCCCCATACCTGTAATAATACAACTACAATCATAACTTCCATCTATATTAAATTTCCAATTAAAATTGCTAATTTTACCATACACAGCATCATAATTCCCTGAATGTTGTTTTTTAGTAGATGAAATTAATTGATTCATTTCAAATTGATCACTTTGCCCATTAAGTAATTTACTTAATGGTGGTGTATAAAATTCACTAAAAGATTGTAAATTTCCATCATTATCTAAATATTGACTCCACCCAAATTCTAAAAGTACAGTATATCCAGGTCTTAAATAAAGAACATCAATAAGTTGAAATTGGGATTTAGAAAAACATTTAAAATTTACTACTGCTTTATTTAAAGCTCCATTATTATAATATTGGACATTAGCATTTATTATACCTGGCATAGGGACAAACCCTCTTTCTGATATGCCTCCCCACCCATAAGCTCCACTTAAAGTACTTCCATTATTTAATCCTGATTTTAAACCTGAAAATGAAGCATTTGCAGAAAATTCACCATTTTCATCAGTATCAACAGTATTTACAACACCCCCTTGTAAAATACAATTAGTTGCTAATGCTTTTCCTGTTATTATTTCAGGATCATACCCTAAATTTATTAATTTTTTTAATACACTATTTTCTAATTCTGTATTATCAGGACCTTCATTAGTTACATTTACAGAACTAGCTAGTCTTAAAAATGGGGTTTTAGAATTATAATACTGAAGGTCTTTGGAAGGTATATTATCATATTTTCCTAAAGCATTTTGTCTAGTATTTATTTGTTTTCTAACAAATGGGGCGAATGGTAGTCCTAAAAAATTATTGGGCATAACATTACTGATTAATTAAGTTATAACTGTCTACTATAGATACTATTTCTGTAGGGATTCTTAATTGAGTCCCTTCTGTTAAATACAGAGAACCCATATTTACTTTATTAGGATTAGCACATGCTATTATCCAATACAAAGTAACATCTTGATAAAATTGATTTGCTAATAAATCTAACCTATCCCCAAATTCAGTTTCTACCCAAATATCACTAGCACTTGGTGTAATTTCAGGATAAGTAACATTTACATAATACTTAGTACCTAAAGTTCCCACATTTGGGTTTGTATTTCTAATTTGTTTTATGTCAGCGTATCTATTCATTATGTGCTTAAGTTATTATCACCATCACCCCCTGATGCAGCATTAGGTTGATAAGTTTCATATACATCATTATAATTGCTATTTACACCATTTGATAATGCTATATACCTTTCAGTTGGGAAATTTGCATTATTTGGTTTTTGTGGTAGGAATGTATGAATAGGAGTAAATGCAAACCCGCTTACTTTAATCATATGTGGAAGTTCTTTAACACTTTTATCTGATCCTCCTTCAGCATTTAAAGCTATTTCCCAAGAACTTTCTTGGGGTACATCATAAGTTAATGAAGTAATAAATCCAGGTTGTTCATATAAATACCCACCAACTGTTAATCTAACTAAATTTCCTCTCATAAATCCAGATTCAGTGTAATCAGGAGCTAAAGTTGAGGCTAAATAATTTAACTTTTTATACATTGGAATTAATTCAGCTTTTGATTGGGCTGCAACTGTGAACCCCATGCTAATTGTTCTTCCAAATCCTCCATAATTATATAAAGTATCTCCCCTACCTACATAGTTTACAGGATTCCAAGTTGAAGTATAAGCATCAGAAAAACCATCTAAAAATGCTCTAAAGTGCATATAAACGGCTTCACCATTTGATTTATTATTGTTAATTGCAGCTATTCTAAATTTTACTAAATCATTAATAGGTTGATTAACATCAGGACCTACACCTGAATACATGGGCATAGCTGTAATTTTATCTAGTGCTTCTAATTCCGTGGCTGCTATTCCATAATTCCAAACATTTTTACTTCCATTATTAGTATCTCTTAATTGACCTCCTGTTTTTCCAGGTTGACCTTGATTAAGTCTTACATCTTTATTTTTATTTCTATATGATGGGGATAATGATAATACAGTTGACGTTTGTGTACCTCCTGTTGTTGGGTTGGATGGGTTATCTGTAGGAGCACTTCCACTATTAGGGTATGTATATAACTCTTTTCTAAAATCTGTGGGGTATAAAGAAGATTGCCCACCTTCTATTACATTATCTTTTTCTGTTAGTTGTTTTTGATTATAGGTAATTGAATTATTAGCATATAAAACCTCATTATTAGTTTGAAGGGTTTGACCTTCTTCTCCTATTATAATTGAATTTACAGATGTTTTAAATGTCTGATAAGGACCATTAGGTCCTAATTCTATAGCAGGTAAACCATTAGATAAAAATGCTTTATTAGGATCAACTGATGGGTTAAGAAAAACATATTGAGAAGTTGCATTTGATACTCCTCTACCTCTATAATCAAAGGTAAAACTTCCAGTTATTGCTTCATTTGTTGATCTATTATTTTGTCCTACTTGATAAGTATTATTTATAATACCCATCCCATTTTTATTTGCAGCTCCTGTTCTTTGATCTGCAAATTTAATATTTGTATTTCCTATACCTAAAACAGCACCTGGGCCTCCTGCATATTCTAATAAATTTACTTTTGGAGTAGTTCCATCTTCATCTATAAAATATTTTAAATTTACTAATCTATTAGGACCTCCATCAGGAGTGTTTGGGTTTATATTTAAAGTTTTTTCTTGACCTACTACACTTTCATAAGTAGTTAAACCTGCACCTGGAAATAATCCTCCTTCTACTACTCCACTTACTGGGGAGGTAGGATCTAAACCTAATAAATTTAAATGTGCCCCTGCAAAACCTCCTAAAGCTTGTCCTAATGTTGAAAGAGGAGTATAAATACCTGCATTTACATTAGCACCACCCCCCATTCTAACTCCTGTTGGAGTATTTTCTAAATATAAATCAGTAGCTCCACCATAACCTATTCCTACGGAAGCTTGAGTTTTATTAGCTGTACGTGATAGTACATTTTCTTTTGCTATAAATAAAAGACCATTAGGAGATCTTGTATCTACAAACATTTGTGCTAATCTACTTACATCTCTTGCAGCATCTAAAGGTGCTAAAAATCCATTCCTAATAAGAAAATCAGGACCTGACCTAACAGGAAGATCTCCTTCCATAACGGATTCAAAAGTTTGGTTTGGATTATTATATTGGACCCCAGGTATATCACGTTTGATATAGGGTTGATTACTATTACCCCCACCACGTTCGTCATAATTAGGCCCTACTCCAAACTTATACTTATTTAAAAGTGTAGTAGAGGTTATTAAAGGCATTTAAACAAATTTAGAATGACCTTTCTTCTGGGGCATTGTTAGAGTATCTGTTTACAGGTTCTTGGTAAGCTTGTGTTGCTTCTCCTAACTGTGAAGTTGGAGGATTAGTATATCCCATAGCTCCTGCTCCAAAATTAGTATATGCTGGTTTATTTAACTCAGGATCACCAATATTAGAATATTGGTTATGAAGTTGAGAATTACCTACAACACTAATAGCATCAGGAGTGAATCCATTTGCTGGGGATACTGGGACAGCTAACGGGGAACCGTTTGCGTCAAATGATTTTAAGATTGATTCTGCCATAATTTTAAATTTTAATTGTTTGTGTTTTATTATAAATATTAACCTATTTTAGAAGTCGCCATAACTAAAGATTTACCTACTTTTGCTCCATCTAAATAAACATCCCCTCCATCTTTAACTACTTGTATGAGTTCGTCTATTTTAGCATAAAATTCATTTAATGGTACAACAGCTTCAGCACCTGCTTCTCCTACTATAGCATTTGTAGGTCCAGTTACAATACCTCCAGTTGCCATTTCTTTAGGTGCATCTTTATAAAATAAATCAAATATAGATTTACCTAATAAAGGTCCTCCTACATGGTCTGAAATAGCATTACCTAATAGTCTTCCTAACCAATCACCACCCATAAAAGCAGCTCCTGAGAGTAACCAACCTGGTATACCTACAGCTTGTAAAGATGAAACTGCTGCTGCTGCTAATGAACCCATCGTTAATCCTAATCCTCCTGATATTACGGATGCCCCCATATCGGCATACATTTCTTCTTTAGATAAATCTTGTGATTTTGCAATAGCATTTACATCCATTCCAGTAAATATAGCTTCGATAATTGCACCAACTAATGGAATTTTACTTAAAACTCCTCTTAATGGTTTTTTAATTGTTCCTAATATTTTAGGAAAAATACCTCCGATTTTTGATCCTACCCAATCTTTGGCTTTAGCACCTAAATTTAACATTCCTCCTCCTGCTCCTTTTAATTTAGCCATTTGTCTAGATAAAAACCCACCACCAGAGCTAGTAGCTTTAGCTGATTTAGCAGCGATATTATTACCTATAACATCGGCACCTACTTCAGCACCTGCTATTCCAGTATTCATTAACATTCCAGTACCCATTGCTGATGTTGAAGCACCACCATCTCCACCTTCATCTCCAGCTATAGCATTATCAGCACTACTAAGTGCCATATCCATAGCTAACATGCTTCCTAACCCAATGGCCAATCCACCTAATCCTCTTCCTCTTCCACCTCTTCTTCCACCTCTTCTACCTCTACTACCTCTACTACTTCTACCTCTTTTACCTTTTTTACCTCTTTTTCCACTACTACCACTAGAACCATAACCACCTCCACCTCCATAACCTCCACCACCTCCACCCATACCACCATTCATACGAGCTACATTCATTATTCCTACATTTTGGATAGGGTTGAACATTTTAAGAACTGATAAAGCTGCTAAGGCTGCTGCTATGTGGGGAAGATAATTAATAACACCTTGCATTACAGGACCTCCCATAAAATCTGCAAAAGCGCTAATCATTTTATCAATTTTAGCCATATTTGATGGTGAAAATATTTTTTCGGCTAAACCTGTAAAGGCTTCTTGGAATTTTCTTTGAGCTAATTCAAATCTATTTTGAAATGCTTTTTCAGCTTCAATAGCATTTGTAACTCCATCTGCACCTTGTTGTCTTAACTGAGACATAGCTTTTTCTTTAGATAAGCCTTGTTTCATTAAAATATCTAGTGCTTTTTGAGTACCTACAGCCTTAAATCCTAATTTTTCTTGAAGTTCCATAGATTCAATAGACTCTGCAAGTTGTTCTTTTGATATTCCTAAAGCATCTGCAAATTTCTGTTGAGCTAAAACATTACCTTTTAAGGAAGGACCATTTTCTTTAATTAATCTTTGTAATTCTGAAGCTTGTGTTGTAGCATCTCCAGTTAGAGCTGCATATCTATATTTTTCTAAATTTAAGTTTTTATTTAAAAATAATTCAGCTTCCATTTCTTTTTGAATAGAACTTTCAAAGTCTAAAGTTGACTCAGCTGCATTTTGAATATCAGACATGCTCATATTTAAAAGAGAAGCAAAGTTTGCTGCTCTTATTAATTGATTAGCACTACCTTTCATATTAAATCTAGTACTAGCACTAGCGTTAGCTACAATTCCCATAGCTTCTTGGAAGTCAATAGCCATTCCACTAGCAGCTTCCATTTCACCTCCTAATCCTGCGATATGACCCGGCATATCAGCTACACTAATTCCTAATTCTTCACTAAGTTTAAATAAGTTAGCAGCTTCAGCTCCTGACATCCCAAATCCATCTACTAAAGTATGAACTCCGGTTAGTATTTGTTTATTTACATCGGGAACAAAACCTAGTTCTGTTCTTAAAGCATTAGCAGATGCTGTTAAGTTCTCAAATAAACCTTGAGTACTTTCCATATTTTTAATTGCTCCCTTACCAAAAGCTCCAGATGTAGCTAAAAATGCTTCTTTTTGTTGTTTTATAAATTTACCAGTTAGCTGATATAATGCTTTTAGTCCTTTAAAAATAGAACCAAATATTACTACAGGATCATTTAATTGTCCTGCTATACCTTTTCCAATACCTTTAAGACCTGTTATCGCTACTTTTAGTTTACTACCACTTTTAGCAGCTTCATACATATCTTCATTTAAGTCTTCAAAGAAATCAGCATTCATTCCTATCTTCTTAAAGGTTCCTTCTAAACCTTGTACAACAGTACCTGTTATACCTAATGTTTTTTGGATTTTTTGCTCTTGAGTAAGTCTATCTCTTGCAGTTTCTAAAGCTAATTTATTCTGAATATTTTCAGATTTTAGCTCCTCAACCATCTTTTGTTCATTCTCAGTTAACCCCTCTGTTGTTTTTGATTTTGCTATAAGTAAGGCTAATGCTTCTTGTTGAACAACAACTTCTTTTTGAATGTTTGTAATATTGCTTTTAATCTCTTTAGAACTCATTCTTTGAAGACCTAAAGCATCTTCTCTAAACTTATTACTAATTGATTGAAGTCTATTAAATGAACTTAATGCTGTTTTAAAACCATCAGCAGATTTTCCAAATTGTTTTTGAACATCATCAATAATTCCTTTAACCGTACCCCAACTATCTGCTATCTCATCTAAAGAATTTTTATATTCTAAGATCTGTGAATTAAGCTCTTTAATAATATTTACCTCATTAGTAGATACTATTTTATAGTTTTCAGTTTCTCCAAATTCTAACCTTAAACGTTTAAGTTCTGCTGTTAGTCTTTTTATTTCATCAGAATTAGCCATGTATATGGGATTGTTTTGTTATAAATATTGAAAGACATCACTTTTGTGACGTCTTTCTAGTACTTGTAACAAAGTCAGGAACCTTAACTTTTGGTTGGGTTTTTTTCTGTTGGGGTGATTTTTGTTGTTGGGCTTTTTGTAAAATACTTCTAGCTTCACTTAAATTATCTGTTGATGTCCCTGATTTTTGTGAATTTAATTCTTCATAATGAGCATTTAATTTATTAAATGTAAATTTTCTTAACCATAAAGGCATATTATACACTGTCATATAATCAAAACCCCCATTACCGTGAAAAATTATATCATGAATTTGAGAAAATAAACCTATTCTATACTCCCTCGCCTCACTCGGGGTCAGGGAAAAAAAACCCTGAAGTTATTGGAATTTCTCTTTCTTTGATTTCACCATCATAGTCTTCAAAATCAAATTTAATATTAACATCAGGTTGAATTTTTGCAATGTAATCCCTTAATGCTTTAGCATCTCTAGCTAATAAATTATTATCAACAAAATCTCTAATAGTTTTTCTGTCATCATTACCATTTACAGACGCAATTAAATGCTTCATTCTAGTTGACATTTCTGCTGATCTTAACTTATTAATTTTTGCTAAACCCTTTAACTCAGCCGCAATTTTATTTTCAATTTTTCCTGTTAAAAGTCGAAATGTTATTGGTGTTTCTGTGTGAGGGAGAGTAAACTCAAATTCATTTGTTCTACCTTCTATTAAAGAATAATCTATTTCTTTATTTTCTAAGGTAGATAAGTCTACTTCAACATTTTCACCCATATATTCAAACTTATAATTAGCTCCATATCCTAAAATTCGTGATGCTATTAAAACTGCATTTTTATCTCCAGTAATTAAATCATCTTGTTTAACACCTGGTGTAATAATTAGGGCATTTAATAAATGATCTATAGCTGTTCCTTTTTGGATATAGTTTTGATTTGTAATAATATCTTCTTCCTTAGCTGTCATATATTTCATTGTAATCTTACCACTAGCTAATGGGGAATCTTCAGGATAAACTAATCCTTTTGAAGGTAATTCAACAATTTCAGTTGGAAAATTGTATTTTGGTTCTTCTTTTAATTGAGGTTGGGGTGAGGTATTCTCAGTTCCCGTTTTAACTTCACTCATATAAATTTTATTTAGTTATAACTTAATTATCATGTATACATATATAATGTAAAAAAAAGCTTGACCGAAGCCAAGCTAATTTTAAAAAATATGTAATTTCTTTTTAGAAATTTAACACGCAGTAATCCATTCCAATTGTAAGATCGATGTTTTGAGCTTCATTATCGGTATCCCAGTTCATATCAGCAAATGACCCATCTTTGATAAATGCACCTTTGATTATCCATTCTGAAACTACATCACCTACAGGACCTAATACATCAATAGTAAGATCTTTTTTATAAAAATCACTATAACCATCTCTACCTGTTACAGATTCATGGTGTAATCTAACCCACTCCATTACAGCTTGAGCGCCTGAAGGAGTAATAGGGTCAAATAATTGCATTGTAATATCATTCCATCTTAACTTACCTTTTACTTTTCTGTAAGTATTAATATGGTTTAATGTAATTTCATCTTGCGCGAACCCTAAACCACTAATACCTTTAATTATATATGATGGAAATCCATCAACATACATAATAAATCTATTAGCTACTTTTGGTTCAAAAGCTGTGAAAAATATTTCGTTTGGGTCTAATACTGCCATTTTATGTTCTTTTTTATTTTTTTATTCAGTTATAAATATTATATTTTCTAATTCTTATGCAGGAAATTCAGCTCCTGTTGGTAGAATGTTGAAATCTAAGTAAATGAATTCAGCCGTTTTAGTTGGTTGAATGTATATCGCACCTCTTAATTCATTTCTATCAATTACGTCGGGTCCATTATTTGAATCGTTCATTACAACTTTAAACGCGTATAAACCTTGTCTTTGTTGTACTGATTCTAGATATGGGTTAACTTGTGTTAAGAATATATTTCTTGTTGCTGCTGTATTTTGTTCAAATACTAAATTATCAGATATTTGAGAAATATAGTTTTTAAGGGCAATTAACAATCTTCTAACATTAACTCTATCTAAAGCACTTGCTGTATTTTGTAAAGTTTTCTGTCCAAATACTACAACTCCTCTTCCTGGGAATGTTGCTATTGGGTTTACTTTACCTGTATACAATGTATCTCTATTAGCTTGAGTTAATTTTCTTTCAGCTTGAATTACTTGACCTAATCCACCTCTATTAATACCTGCTGGGGCAAACCATGCTTCTGCTGTTCTATCATTAGCGGCATAAACTCCTGGAATTAATGTCCCTGCTGGTACCCAAACTCTTTGGTTAGAATCTGGATCTGTTATCATACACCAAGGCCAATATGAAGCAGCATATGATGTATCTTGCCCTGCTGCTGTTGATGTAATAGCTGTAATTGAAGAATCATAAGCTTCAAGATCTAATATTACAATATTATCTCCTCTATTTTCAGTGTTTGAAACTAATTTTGTTAATGTTGATCCATATCCTGATTGGAATAAACCTGGAGTTGAAATAATATTATATTTATAATCATCTTTATTTGCTAATAAATTAATAGCATCTGTATAATTACCACCTACTAAACCTTGAGAATCATTAGCTGTAATTTTATCATAATATTTTCCTTGTCCTGTTAATATTGATCCTTGAGCATCTCCAAATGATCCTGAACCTGCTACTGGGATTGAAGCTGTATATTCAGCCTTTGGTTGACCACTATTATCTAAATAGTTAGGTGTTTTAAAATTAACTTGTTTTACTCTTACATATCTTGAAGCATTAGCATAAGATCCAGTTGTTTGTAAGTATGGATCTGATGTTCCAGCACCTAATAATGTTTTTGTTTGATCACCAATTATTCTTGAAATATAATTTGGGGACATTGGATCTAATGATACACCATTAAAACTTTCAAGTACTGATTTAGCTCTTGTAGTATCATTACCTTGTCTAATAATTACACTAAATGTACCTGAAGAAGTATTAGGTGATTGAATTTCCCATCTTAAATTATCTGATGTTCCATTTGTTAAAGCACCTTGAGAATTTTCAGCTCCGGCACTATTCATAATTATACCTTGACCAATTGATTCCAATATAAATGAATTTCCATCTACTATATCAGCATCTACTAATGTAATTGTACATTCTGATGAATTTGCACCCATAGCACCTGCTGCAATTACTAATTGATCACCAACTTCATAACCTGTACCTTCTGTAGCAGCATTTAAAGTTGTTAATGAATAAAATAAATCTGCAGCTTGTAATGTTAAGGCTCCTGCTGTTGATAACTCAACATTTGCAGGAGTTAAGGTAATTGTTAAATCTCCTGCTGCTGCCGCGAATCCAGCTGTAACTAAATCTGCTTGTGTAATTGTTAATACATTACCTGTAACATATCCTGTTCCTAATGCATTTACTGTTAATACTGAAACATTTACTCCATCTGATGTTATATCAACTGTTGCTCCTGTTCCTGTTTGTACCGCACCCCCAGTAACTGTTGAAATAGCTATTCCAGTTGCTGGACCACCTGCTCCTATTGCTAAAGCACCACCATTAGATATAGATAATATATCTTGAGCTGTTAGTAATTGACCATCTGATAAAGCACCTGCTGGGAAAGTTAAAGCATCTAAAGCTGTGTAGCCTGAACCTGATGTTGCTATAGGAGTTGTGATAGCAGTAACTGTATTTCCTGATACTGTAATTGAAGCTGTTAGGTTAGTTCCTGTTCCTCCAACTAATGGAACTGTGTAAGATCCATCTACGGCATTGGATGGGTTTGTACCTGCATTTAAATTATCTAATAAAGTATCTACTGCTACTTTAACACCACCCGCTGTTGTTACAGCTGCATTAAGTGTTAATCCTATTCCTGTTCCTCCTGTAAAGGCAGGTATTCCAGTAAATGGAGCATCTCCACCTCCACCACCTACGGCAGATCCTAATAAATTAGTTGCAGCTAAAATTTGTCCTGTTTCTTGATCATTAGCAATCTTAGAGGAAGTTGCTGGAGTAAATGATCCTGATGCTACTCTAGTAACAATCAAAGAAGTACCTCCATTTGCAAAGTAATTGTAAGCTGAAATTGACGTTAAGAATGTGTATTCACTAGTGTCTGTTGCTGAACCACTTAAGAAAGTAGTACCAAAATCAGCTTGATACTCACTATATGTAGTAATAAGCTTTGGAATGTTTACTTGACCTTTAACTGTTGGTCCTATCAATGCTGCACCAGCTTGTACTGGTTGAGCTGTGATCTGAGATTGATCATTTTCTCTTGCTAGTACTCCTGGGGATATTAATGTTTCTGCCATGTTGTTTAATTGTTATATTTTGATAATAAATATATGATTTTTTTTCAAAAAACTATTTTTGTGGGGTAAATTCACCGCTTTCTAAAGAAATAGTTCCTATACCATATTTTGTTTCTAAATTTTTATATAATTCCATTTCTTGCTTCTTTGACTCTAATAAAGAATTTTTATATTGAATCTTTTGTTCTTGAAATAAAATAATTTGTGCTTCTACTGCTCCTAAAGACTCTACTATTTTATCATAATCTAATTTTAGATTGGAGATTTGTTGTAGTTCTTCTGTTGTTAATTTTGTCATCTGTTATACGTATTAAAACTTATTATTAAATTATTATTTTTAAGCAGTTGTTAGTTTTGTTAACCAACATCTTGCCATTCCTGTCCATCGTAAAGAGGTTGTGGTACCGGGAGTAACTGTGACATTAATAAGTTTATTATTAGTTCCCGATCTACTTAAACCTACTGTGATACCCGTTGGTATTTGACTAAATGCCCTGGTTACAGTGCTTCCTACTTGAAAAGTTTCATTTGCACCACCTGTTCCTCCACCACCACTTGCAAAATAACCATCCATTTTCCATGCTGATGTAGCAGTACTTCCACCATATTGATTTGTTGAATTTTGAGTCATATTAATATGTACTTCTATCCAACAACCCCAAGCTTCTCCTGTAGCATCAACCCCAAATAATCCGTCTACAGGACTGAAATTAATTAAGGTTTGTTCGAGTGTAGTATTTGTAACTAACACGGGGAATTTTAAATCATATATTTGCATCCCCCCTACTGAGTCAAAATTACTATCATTACCTATAATTTGATAAACTGATGGGGTAGCAATATTGACTACATTGCCATTGTCTAATCTAAGAGGACCATTTGGAATCCAAACTTGCTCACCTGTTAAACTTTCACTTCCAGATATTAGAATATGAGAATTAGCAGATGTTCCAGTGTCTAATCCTAAACTAATTCTTGAATCATCACCTGTATTAAGGTTATGAATGTATGATGTATTGTTTCTATTAAAATTAACATCATTTCCTGTAAACACAGTTTGAAGACCACTTGCATTTGATACTGATATAGGACCATCTACTTCAAGGCTTCCTGATACTTGCATTGGTGAGGCATTTGATGCTGTTACTTTTAAGTGTCCAAAAACTGTAATTGAATCAGTATTATTATTTCCTAATGTTGTATTTCCTCCAACCTCTAAATTTGTGTTTGAAACTAAATTATTAGCAGTAATTGTACCACCAGCTTTTATATGGGTAGATGATGTGATTTGTCCAGTAACATCTATACCATCTAATTGAGTTCTTAATCTTTTAAATCCATTGTAGGATAATATTAATTCTTCAGATGAATTTCTAGAATCAAAATTAGAATGAGAAATCTTTGTATCACTACCAGTTACTAATATAGATCCTGTAATGCTTAAAGGTAAAGATGAAGATAAATAAGTTGTTCCATTATACCAATCATTATCATCTTGATTTACTACGTTTGTAGCCCAAGATGCTGTTCCTCTAAATTGAGATGCTGATACAAATGAATCTGTCCAAATTTCTTCTGTTTGTCTAGTGCTACCTGTAATAATTACATCCCCATCTAAATTACTAGAGCCAGAAAGAGAAAATGAACCTGTACTTGTTAATGAACCTGTGTTTTCAAATGAGCCTGTGTTTGAAAATGGACCTGTGTTTCCAAATGAGCCTGTGTTTTCAAATGAGCCTGTGGTTTCAAATGAGCCTGTATTTTCAAATGAACCTGTTAAATTTAAACTACCAGATATAATAATATCATAATCCTGGGCTCCTGTAAAAGCATCAAATGATTGAGATACTTGTGATGCTTCAACAGTTAAACCTGTTGATATCCCTGTGTTTGTAAATTTTTTAGCCATTTTTTAATATTTTAATTTTGTTATAAATATCAAAAAAATTATTCAAGTTGATTATTTATTGCTTTAATTACAATTTCAGGTGTAATTGATTTGGTGCATTCAAAGTGTCTATTTGTATCTTTATGTTCAGGACACCACTCCCAATCCCCAGCATCTAGTTGGTATTTATTAAAACATCCTTTACACTTATTACTTGGGGGTGATATTCGTTCACAATCTTTAAATTCACTATAATACTCACTAAATCCACTAATTAAAATTGTAGGACAACCCACAGCCCAACTTAACCAACTTAACCCACTTCCTAATCCTATAAAAGCTTTAGCATTCATTAAATCATTTGCTCTTTCACTTAAAGAATAATCACCCGTTTTATCAATTACATTTTTTAATGTCCCCCCTAATTTAGAATCATGCCATTCATCATTTAATGGCTCTTGGGTAATCATTACAACTTTATATCCTTTAAATCTGAGATAATCAATTATTTTTTGCCACCCTCCAGGGTACATCCAATATTTAGCATGTGCCGATGCATGTGGAGCTATACACACATAATCTCCTTCTATTTTAGAACCTTTATTTATAAAAGTGGTTTTGGGTTTTATTTCAGTATATTCTAATCCTAAAACATCTGTTGCTGTTTGTTGTAGTGGATATTTTTTAAAATCTTGAGGATTACAATCCCATTGTACCTCACCACTTTCTTGGTAATGCCACCCAATTTCATACATAGCATATAAACTAAAAATTTCAGTACCAGGTTCTACAAATTTTATATCTGGGTATTGGGTATTAAACATTTTATTATGAAATGTAGATACAACCAACTCACATTTATGTTTATCTTTAAATTCTTTTAAATAAGGAACCCAAGCTAAAGTATCCCCTAAAGCTTTTGAAGCTAAATGAATATATACTTTTTTATCTTTAGCATTAAATGTATGTTCATATGCTATTTTACCAGTTGTTAAATCTTCTACTTTAATTATAAAATCAATAAAATACCTAATATTAGTTTTACACCACATATTATTAGAAATAGTAGCTTCATATACAACATCATTATTTAACTGGTTTATAAATTGAACTTTGTATTTAGTTTCGTAATTACCATTAATTTCTACTTTACACCCATTTACAAAATCTACATTAAGTGAATTTTTTGGGTGTAAAGGGGGTTTGGGATTTAAAATTGTATTTTTATATTCTTTTATTAAAATTTTCTTCATAAATTTATAACTTTTTTAAATAAAATTTCTAATTCTTTTGCTCTATTTAACCATGATAATTCTTTTGAAGTTTTCAATGAATTTTGTCTATAATTAGGATATTCTTCAATAATAGTATTTAATCCTACTATCATTTTATTTATATCACGTGGGGTTCTCCATAAACCATCAAATGTAGTTTCCATTTCAATCCAACCTAAAATTGGTAAACCACAAGCTGCTGCTTCTAATAAAGTTAAATTTGGATGTCCTGCTTCTAAATTTGAAGGATGGAGGAATATTGTATGAGATGTATATAAATCTCTTAATTCTTTATTTGAAGGCTCCCATATTATATCTAATTTAGGATAACCATATACCCATGGATTTGCTTTAAACCAATTTAAATTATTTTTAGGTCCTGCAATAGTAATAGGTAAATTTAAGGACATTGCGGTTTGAACCCCCCAAGTAAATCCTTTTCTATCATATTCTCCATAACCCCCTAACCCATTATTAGCTAACATAAGTAGTTTATGTTTAGAGGGGGGTATTATTGATGGGTAAAAATCATCAGTATTAACTCCATGAGAAAAATATATAACTTTATCTGTTTCAAAATAATCTACTAAATAACGAGCTGGTACTAAAGATATAACTGACCTTTCCATGGCTTCTAAATTTTCTTTATATACCTTAGAATCTTTACCATAATGATAAGCATGATGGTCATGGTGTTGAAATATATAAGGAATATTACGATTTGCTAATTCAATAGCAAGATTAGCTACATGAACCATTACTATATCATAATCTCCTTTTTTAACTTCATTTGACCATTTTAAATCAACTTCATGTCCTAATTTTTTTAAATTACAAATAAATTCCCAAACAATTTTTTCAATTGCCCCCCATGTTGTAGGTGGAATTGGTATACCACATCCTGGATTAATTTGAGCTATTTTCATTTTAAAGCAAATTTACCATTTTTTGGAAGAATATTTTCTAAATAATTTTGATCTATTATAATTTCTTTTACTTCAATAATTTTATTAGAATTTATATCATAAATTTCAAGTACTAATCTATATTTAGACTCAGGTAATATTTTATAAGAACTAAAATATGTTGTAATTTTATATTTTTCCTCTTCTATAAGATTTTCTCCTTCATATATTTTTAAATTAAATATCCTATTATCTTTTTTATTACTAGTTTTTAGAAATATTGCAATGTTATTAGTAGGATTATTAATTTCTAATCCATCTTTTTGAATATTTTCATATACTGGAATAACGGAGAAATACTCACATTGAGAGTAGTCTACAAATATAAAAGTATCATCCATAAATCTATTCCAATTTTTTTTACTTTCAAAAAATATTTTTGAATTGTTTTCAAGGATATGATACCATAAACATTCCATCCCATTAGAAGGAGTTTTATAAGTTCTTTGTAATTTATCCCAATCATAAGCATTTTCAATAAATGGTTGGTTTTTAGTAAAATTATCAACTCTAGCTCCAAAAAAAGCTGTAAATAGTTGAGGTGTATCTCCATTACCTTCTAAAGTTCTAGTAGTTATCATATCATAATCATCTAATATTTTAGATAATTCATCAATATTTTCTTTCTTTAATAAATGGTAGTCATAATTAATTCCATAGAATTTATTAATACCTAATTTTTTACACAAATTTGAGGCATTATAAAAATTAGTATGACATGAAGGACCATGATATTGGCTATTTCCTGTATTTGAAATAGAAAAGTTTACTTTAAATTTTTTATTATCTTCATTATACCACCACCCAAATGTATGATTAGTTAAAATATTATTATTATCATATATAACATAATCAGAAAGTTCTTGTATTTCTTTTGATACTGGTGTGTGGGATGTTGTAATTATAATTCTATTATCTTGTTTTAAAGATTTTAAACATTCTATTGTAGTTTTTTCTATAGAAGAATTAATAGGATATGTAGAAACTACATAAGCTTCTTGTTCACTAAGACCTTTTTTAGGGGAGGATAGTTGATCTTTAATTAATAAAACATTTTCATTAAAATTATCAAAATTTAAATAATTAATAGAATCATATTTATCAAAATAATCTTGATAAACTTCTAAATTATATAATAATTGGGGTATTTGATATGACAAAGCTTCTCTAATAACTAAAGGCATTGTTTCTTTATCATTAGCTGTTCCTCTAGATGTAAATAGAAATAAATCCATTGATTGATAAAAATTTTCTACATCTGTTCTTTCATTCCACCATGTTAAATTATCAGGAATATCTTTCATTAAAGGTTCCCAATACCATTTAAAATTATCTGCCTGATTTCCTACACTATGAAATTCATACTCTGGTAATGATTTTGCATATTCAAAAAATTCTTTTTGGTTTTTTCTTGAAGTAAATAAACCAATATGGAGAATATGTTTTTTATTAGGATCTAAATCTAAACGTTTTAACGCATCTTCTCTATTAGGTCTATCAACGTAGTCGATGGGGTATTCTACTAATATTTTAGGTATATCTATGTCTTTATATTGTTCAATTTGCCAATTAGACACAAACATAAATTTATCAGGAAAAAATCTTTTTGAGGTTGTGTCAAAAGATGAATCATGAGATGATTCTACAATAATATATTTTCTATCTGTTGAATATAAAGTTTGAGCTAATTTTTCATCCATATAAAATTCAGGAATTTCTTCACTATGAATAATATCAGGTTGTATTTCTTTAATTATTTTAATTAATTCCATTTTATCTTCTTGAAGAGTATAAAATTTATCTTTAGGAATTAAATTTAAAATTTTGTTTTTTTGGACTACTAATTTTCCTCCAGTAAAATCCGTGTATTCTACAAGATAAATATCAAACTCATCTTGTAATAATTCTATCTTTTTTGTTAAATATTGTGGTAATCCTCCAGTTGATAAATGAGGAGCTATATATAAAAGTTTTTGCATATAACAATTTAATTAAAACTATTTAACCAATATAATGAAAAATTATTCTATATCCAAATTATACTCCATTTATTGTACTAATATTTCCTGTAGAAACACCATTTACAGAACTTATAGATGTTGCTGCTACACCATTTACTAGATTACCATAACCAGCATTATAAGTAACTTTAAATCCTGATTTTGAGGGGTTTGCATAATCTATATAGTTATTAAAATCAAAACTAAGTCCACCAAATGGATCTACATCTTGGTAATCCCACTGTTCATTAATAACACATACTTGCAATTTACCATTATTATTAGCATCATTTAGAGCTGTGGAATTTAAAGTATAATTTTGAGAGCCTGCTGCATTGGTCCATGGGGCTGAACCTCCATAATAATCAGTAGCAAAATCTAAATTATTAAAATCTGATGTGGTTAATGTTGAGTTTGTACTATTACTAAATCCAGTACCCTCAACTATTGCGATATCCATTGTTATTGTTGGTGACACTGTTGTTGAAATAACTAACTCTATATCTGTAATGTTAGGAGCATAGGTTTGTAAATCTGCCCACATCCATAACCTACTCAGATTATAACTAGTACCTCTACCACCAGAAACAGCTGATACTCTTATTGCAGGGTTTGATTGTTGTACCCCAGTTCCGGTTGTAGCATTACGAACTCCAGCCCATGAGTTTGTTGGACCTCTATATCCTGTGGTTAAGGCATATACTCCTCCTGTTAAATATGGTGATACATTTACTACTGCCATAATTTATCCTCTAATTATCCAAGTACTTTCTGGGTTGAAATAAATTATATCTAAAGAGGTACTAGAAACTTGATAACCAACTATTCTTACATAATCATTTGCTGATGGTGGGACTGTAGTAGTCATTTGACCTGCAGATGTTGAAATATATAAGGGAAGTCCTTCAGCAAAGTTATATCCACTATGTTTAACAAATCCTCTTAATAAAACTCCTGCAGTAGTAAGTGTGGCATTAGTCCCTAATGCTATACCTAACATTTTTGTTGATGTAACATTATCAGCATCTGCCCTTTGCCATTGGTTACTAGTATTTAAGGAGATTAAATCTCCATAAGCAATTGTACCACTTACTCCCGAAGGATAATATATTTCTCCACTAGCATTATCAAAAGCAGTTGGTATTGCATATTCTATAAAACCAGAATTATTAGTTTCATTTAATCCTATTTTAAGTGGGTTTCTAATACCTAGGGTAAAATCTGAATTTAATGTAAATACAGAATTAGTACCATCAATTTCAATATTTCCAACAGAATTATTATTTAAAGTAATTTCTAATGGATTACCACTAGCTCCTGAAGCTCCATCAACACCTGATGTACCTGATGTACCACTTCCACCACTAACACCAGCAGCACCCCCAACACCTGAAGTACCAGCAGTACCTGATGAACCTGAAGTTTTACCTGCACCAGAAGCACCTACTGTACCTGATGAACCTGATGAACCACTTGTTCCTGAAGTTTTACTTGCACCTGATTGTCCATGAGTACCACTTGAACCACTACCTCCTGAAGTACCATTTGTACCTGAGGATCTACTGTTACCTGAAGAACCTGATGTACCTGAGGATCTACTTGCACCTGATTGTCCGTTTGTACCTGAAGAACCTGATGAACCTGATGTTCCTGAAGTTCTACTTAAACCTGAAGCACCTACAGTACCTGATGAGCCACTTAAACCTGAAGTACCGGCTGTT
>JAAHTG010000641.1_pt1 | contig 29068 bp, 40 predicted proteins | sample 6116081 | NCBI WGS metagenome assembly JAAHTG01 (sample SAMN13939989, study PRJNA603662) | sponge metagenome | isolation source: marine sponge | host: Mycale hentscheli | place: New Zealand | collected 2005 | reverse complement strand
TTAATTCTACACCTCCTGAAAATTTAGATATAGCAAATTTACCTACTTTACCTAAGTGCCATCCTAAATAGTTATTTGGAAAACATTCTACTACTTGTCCGTCATGGGGTGCTGCTTTACCTTTTACATTAGTGCCGCCAATACAATATTGTGTAGCTACTCTACCTCTTGTATCTCGGTTCCATCCACGTATTGTTTTATAAGGATTATCCCATCCTGCAGTGTGATGAATAAAGAATCCTAATGGTTCTATTTTACCATAATCTCTTACATATTCGTCTTTATCTAGATATTCTCTATCTATAACTAAACCGTCTTTAGTTGTATATTCTGATTCTTCTGCTGCACCAGGTTGATCTGTATCAATACCAATAACTTCCCATGTTGACGGTCCTACTATACCATCTGCATTTAATCCATTATTTGATTGAAATTTTATTACAGCTAATTTAGTACCTCCACCAAATATTCCATCTGCAGATAATCCTAATGCTTCTTGTAGTTTTTTAACTTCTGGACCTTTTGATCCTTTCTTTAATAACATTATTTACCTTTTAAAATAAATATGTTAAAGTAACAATAACTATAAAAAAATTAGGTCTTTTGAGTAATCTTTAATATTATTAATAGTAACTTTGATATTTCCTAGCTCAAATGTTCCAATTTCACCACTATCTTGAACAATATCATTTAAATTAGATATATATTCAAAGTCTTGTTGAGTGAAAGTATTACCATCTATTTCAATGATAATATCTTCTCCGTCATTAAACCAATCTTTTAATTGTTCTAATGATGAATTATAATTATTAATTATTAATTTTTTCTTATAAACTGGACTTATTATAGGATATTGGTATTCATTATTTTTAATCCAACAACCCCATTTTTTTAAATAATGTTTTCTAGCTTTAATAGTCATGTCATGAAATTTACTATCAGTAGTTACTTGTTCTATACCATCAATCCATTTTCCACCTCTACAAGTTAAATGATAAACTAAAGCATCTCTACTTTGAATTAATTCCATTCCATTCAAGATAAATCTGTTAAACATATCTGAATCCTCGTGGTATGAATGAAATTCTTCATCGTGCATTCCTATTTCTAAAATTTCATTTTTAAAACAAACCCAAGGAGCAAATATACCATGAGTAACTTGATCTTTACTTTCTTTTTTAATAGTTTCTACAAACTCATTAAACTCATTTTCTTTAAAATCTTCAGGATACATTCCAAAATCTTTAACTATTTTTTCTTTTCCTGCAGGGTGTAAAGGTGGTTCAATTCTAGTACCTGAAATGACTGTTTTAGGTTTTAGATGTTTAATTAAATTTTTATCAAACCCCTTTCCCATAAACATATCAGCATGAAACATACAAACTATTTCATTTGAAGCTGCTTTAATACATCTATTATACCCCGCTGCTATACCTTGGGGCTCCTTTTTAGGGTTAATTAAATATTTTACATTATTATCTTTTAACCAGTTTTCAGTTCCATCATTATCTGTATCAACCCATACAATGATTTCATTATCCAAAACTGAGTTTTGTTTAATACTAGTAATTGAAGATTTTAGGTATCTTAAATTATCTTTACTAGGTATACAAAATGTTATCTTATTCATTTTATTGTAGTCCTTTTATCATTCCATATTCATCAAATACAGGCAATGATTTCCATTTGCCAATCCATTTATGTCTATTTTCATATTCGGCTTGTTGTTGTCTTATTGAACTTTTGCCATTATTTTCTTCTAATCGATGACTTCCACGTGCACCAAAATGCCATATAAGACTTTTACTTGTTAATACAAATTGAAATCCTTTTTGTAACATACGTAAAAACAAATCCATATCATCCCAACTAGTTGGAGCAAATAATGGGTCGTTTCCTCCTATTTCATCCCAATCACATTTTCTAATTAATCCGGAAACTCCTTCTCCCTTTGGTATTTCAAATGTATTATCTTTAGTAAATTCATTTGCCCAACCGTCAAATAATCTACTATCAAAATCATTATGATATGCTCCAAATGCTTCTATAGGAACTATAACAGTACCAGGCCTGGATGATGGATTATTAAACATATTAGGTTCTACTCGATGTGAATTTACCCACAGTTTTTTTGTTGGATATGCATCAAATACATCCATTAACGACTTATCCCAATTCTTTGTAACATAAAAATCAGAATGTAAAAACATTATAAATTCTGTTTTAACAAGATCTGCACAAAAATTCATTCCGCCACCAATACCTAAAGGAATATCATTTTTATCAATATAGTACTCTAAATTATACTTTTTATAATTTTCTTTTAACCATTCATTAGTTCCATCTGTACAATTTTCTGCGTGTATTATAAATGGAGCATCTTTATAATAACTATTTTTTCTAACTGAATCTATAGATATTTTAAGATATTCTAAATTATTATATGTGCTAATGCAAAATGTTATATGTTTCTCCATATGCTCTTAAGTCTTTATAAAGTTTAAAATATTTTGAATTAGAAAAATATTCATACATTCCAGCTTCTGCTTTTTGACAAAATTCACTAACGCCAATATCAATTTTATTTTGTTCAAATGTTTGTGAATTTAAATGACAAATAGTATGATTATCTGATACAATAGTATTTAACTTATTTTCTTCTGTTATACAACCCGTATAAAAATCTAGTCCCCAGCCATATATTAATTCCATTGGATATGATTTAATTTTTTCTAATACATCTCTACGTATCAATGGACATTGAAAGTCAATCCATTTTACTTTTCTTAAACCGCCTCCCCAATTCCACATTTGTTTCCAATGACATTGACTCATAGATGCATTTATTACAGACGGGGAATATACAGCTGCATTAGATTCTTTTGCTTCTTTTAATGAAGTAGTTAAAAAAGAAGGTCCGTGGAATATTAAATCATTATTTAAAAAATATAAATAATCATGATCTGTCGATAAAAAATAATCTAAAACAATATTAAATCCTCCTCCGAAAAAAGTATTTTCAGGTAATTTATGAGTAGTAGATTTTGCTAATAATTCTTTTGATCCATTATCAACTACCATTAACTCGCATTCATTAAACATTGGATCATGTTTTAATTGGTTAACAATATTATCTGTTAAATCTGGTAAATTATGATTAAGTGTTGCTATTAACATATTATTTTGATATCCATATTGTTCTATTCGAATCTGTTGTTTCTTGTTGAAGTACGTCTTTATAGTCTATAACTTCATTTCTATTTAAATCTAATACTTTATAATTTATAGTATCGATAAATGAAATTATATCATCAATTGTATTATTATATAAATGCAAAAATTTAGGATGTATTTCAATAAAGATAATTGGTTTTTCTTTAATAATAGTTTGATATGCTCCTAATAATGCATCTACTTCTGCTCCTTCAATATCCATTTTTATAACATCTGGTTCTATATTATATAGATTACATAACATATCAATTGAAAACATATGTTTAACATCTGGACCGTTAAGTGCTAATGATTGTAATTCTTCTGAGTGGCATGATATTTTTTCATTTTTATTACCAATTAAAAAATTAAAAACATGTAAATTATGTATCTGATTTAATATTTTTATTTGACTAAGTGTCATATATGGCGTATCACCTCCATCAAATGAAAAAGACTTTTTAGTATCACTATCTCCTAGGAATGTTAAACTAAAAGAACCAAATTGACATCCTATATCTAATAATATATTTTTATCTTTTGTTAATTCAATAAAATTATTTAGTTCTTTATGTTCACAATTAAATTTATTATACCAACTAGTAGGATCATTATCTGTACTATGTAATGTAAAATGACTTTCTATATTTCGTTGTATTTTTTCATTTAGTTCAACTAATGATCCAAATTCTATATCTAAACCGTTATATTTTCTTTTCATAATTAAAATCTTAATTGATTAGTTTCTTTACTAGGCATAACTATACCTAAATAATTCATTGATAATGTTTCTTCTGTATTGCCTTTGTTTTTACAATCATTCATTTGTTGTAAATAATGAAATGGTTTGAACCATGATTCTGCAGGTATAATTGGAATAACTTGTGAAGTTAATAAGTATTCTCCATACCATATTAATTCTCCTGGAACATAATTTAATAAATTTTCGAATGTCATATTATTTGGAATTAAATAATTTTCTTTCATATGATCAAAAACTTTAACAGACCATAAATTAGGACATGTCCAATCATAATATTTTCCTTTTCTTCCAAATACATCCATTACTTTTTGACGATCATTTTTATATGATTTTAATACATCATGTAGTAAATTTATATTACTTTCTGCCATCCAGGAAAATAAATCTTTATTTTCATGCATTGTAGTATATGGAATATCATTATTATACATAAAATCTGATATATAAAAATCTCGTATAAAATATGAATCGCCGTCTATCCAAAAATAATTTTTACATAGACTCATTTCACTAAATTTCATTTTAACCAATTGTTGAGTAAACCATGTTTGAGATACATTGCTTCTAACAATACTTTCATCAGATATTATTTCACATTTTGACATATCAATATTTTGATTAAATAATTTAATATCTGATTCTGGTATAGCTAAATATACTTTGATATTATCTTTATTATGTATATTGATAGTATCTATCAATTGTTTTGTATAATTAAGATGATTACGATATGACTTTACTAAAAAAACTAAATTTTGCATTATATAAATAAATTTTTAATTTTATATTTTTCAACATAATGTAATTGTTTTTTGGAACATTGAAAATCACTATGAAATGATCTTAATACATCTTCTCTGAAATAATATCTATGTTGTTGACTTTTAAATTCTTTTAATGATTCTAATTTATTTTGATATTGATCTTTTATATCTACGTATAAATTAGGAATCCATTCTTGTTGAGTACTTGGAGTATAATATTCTATTACACTTATTTTAGAATTTCTAATTAATGCAGGACCAAAACCAGAAATAAATCTATGTTCAAAATGTGAATCAGTTTCATTGGGAAGAAAAATTGCATCATAATTATGAAAGTTAATCAATTGTTCGATATTATTAATCCATTTGTCTTCTGTTAACTCAGTGATAAACTTTTTACCAGAAAATGTAAACATTAAATTTTTACAATTTGATTTTTTCCAAACTTGTTCTACTTCTTTTAATCGATGTGCTCCTGTTGATTCATCACAATCTCCACCCATTGCTAATTGATATAAATGAAATTGTGTATCAGAATGTTTTTGTATACATCCTAACATACTGTATTCTACATCGTCTGGGTGTGGTGATAAGCATAGTACTTTATTAAAATTTAATAACTTCATTTTTTTAAATATTCTAAAGTATGAACCTTAGTCAAATTTTCTTGATATATAACCTTTATTCCTTCATTAATAAATATAGATTCATCTAAATACTCTCGTCCTCCTTGACCAGCTAAATATGTAGTAGCTCCATACTCTTTACATATTATAAGTAATCTTTCTGAAGAAACCAATTTAGTTGGAAAGTCTTCTACTAATTTTGTGTTAATATTTAATTTCTTAATTAAATGGTGAATTATTTTTTTATTTGTATCATATAAATTATTACTAATACAATAATCCATTTCATCTAATATATCTTTATATTTCCATAATCGTTTTTTAAGTTTTTTCCAATCATATTCAGCATTTAGATATAACTTATCATTTATATTTTCAGTTCCTTTTTTCACACTCATAGTATTCCATGAATCATTAATAGAAAATCTATTTTGAAATCCATTCTTTTCAAATTGACAATGTCCTAGGAGAACAAATATATCAGCTTGTTGTATCTTTTCGAAAAATGGATACCATGGCATAAAATTAGGCTGATGGATGGTTATTGTCATAATAATCCCAGATTTGTTTGTTCTTCTATACTTACTTCATTAATATGTCTCGCCCTGCCTCCATATGATGTAATAAAGTTAGTAATTATATTATAGTTTTCTTGATATAGATGACTTGGTTGTTCATCTGTACCTTGTCCGTTGAAGCCCTTTACTCCGTCTTTATGACCTGCTCCTTTAAATATAGGATTATATCCTCCAGCTGGATCGCAGCCCATTAAAATAAATTCTCTATAACCAGCAAACTTAGATAACCAACCAGCTGCTGTGCCTCCTGTTGAATTAGGCCATCTATCTAAACATGGGGCTGGTGTGCCTCCTTGAGATATTCTGTCTTGCTCTTCGGGTCGACTATTATCACCTGAGTGTAGTTCATATGGCATAAATTCAATATGATCTAACCAACCAGGAAATAAATTTGCTAATTCATAAAAGTGAGTCTCATCTTGTGTACATATTCCTTCTAACTTAGCCCAATGCGAATGTAGAAAAGAAGGACATACAATTGTTGAAATATTTTTAAAGTCTTCTTTTTTACATAAACAGAATAGTTCAACGTCATTAAAAAATGCATATGTTGGACTATCACATAACCATATTGTATTGTTAACTGTTGCAACATCATACTTATCTGATTTTATTACTTTTCTAGACGAAGGTCCTTTACCAATTATTATTATAGGTTTCATATATTCCTTTTTTTAAAGACACGATTGGATTCCATCCAATTGATTTTAATTTTGTATTATCTCCTGTTGTTCCCATTTGATCTCCAGCATGGCTTCCTATATTTTTTATAGTAACATTTTTTCTATTTGCTACATTAATTATAAGATCTATTAATTCTTTAACATATGTTTTCTTAGAACTACATATATTAAATGTTTGATTATTTAGTTCGTTATTCAACCCGTATATAAGAGCATTAACTACGTCATCTATATAAATAAGATCACGATATCTATCTAACGATCCAGTTACATTTATTTTATCTCCTTGTTTTAGTTGCGAAATAAATGCATTAACAATTCCTTTTTGTTGATTGTTTAAATCCTGGCCGGGACCGTAGGTATTAAATACTCTAAATATAACATGATTTATATTATATTCAGAAAATCTTTTAACACAATATTCACCATATAATTTGGAACAAGCATAATTTGATTTAGGATCTAACTTGTCTGTTTCATTTGCTAAATCTTTATCTCCATAAACTGCCATTGTAGATGTATATATAATTTTTTTAATGTTTTGTTGCTGTGCATATAAACATACATTTAATGTTCCTACAGCATTCCAATTTAAATCCTTATGAGGATTTTCTAATGATCCACGCCCATATGATTGAGCTGCTAAATGATATATTAAATCAAATTTATATTTGTTTAAAACTGAAAATGATTGGAAATTAGTTATATCAACTATATGATCACATTGTTGTATATCAATTGATATAACATTATGTCCTAATAATTTTAATTTTTTAACTAAACTAGTTCCAATAAATCCAGCTGCGCCTGTAACTAATATATTCATTCATTCTCCATTAAAAATATTTTCTCGGCAATTTTAAATTCTATAGGATTATCAATATCATATGACTCTACTTCATCTAAATATACAGGATAAAACTTTGTTCCTATAATATTTTTTCTATCAATAATTAATTGTTTTGGTAATATGTTTACTGCAAAATTTAATGCATAATAATCAGGTAAATCTTGTGATCTTGGCATTTTACTAGGATCATAATTTACAGCTTTATCTTTATACCACATAAACTTATGCATTGCAGTAACAGTAGCTAAAGAATCATATTCGCCATAGAATTTTTTATATAATTTTATACATTCATTAAGAGTTTGTATTTTTATAAGTGGACTAGTAATATGTATAAACATAATATGTTCATGCGGAACATTACTAACCACATTTTTATAGACTTCATTAATAGCAATAGTATTAGTAGAATAATATGAATCTCGTTTTATAATTTGTGATCCGGAAGAAGAAGCTACTTTTAGTATATCATCAGATTCTGAATTAACGTATATATTGTTTAATCCATTAACTTGTTGTAGTTGATTAATTTTATGTTCTAACAAGCTTGTATTACCAAATGGTTTTATATTTTTATTTGGAACACGCATTGATGTTCCTTTTGCTGCTATTACTGCTGCTATATCCATTAATTTAATATTTTTCCACCATCAACTAATAAATTATGTCCAGTTACATATTTCATATTCAATAAACCTATAACTGCGTCAGCTATATCTTCTGGTAATCCTATTCGATTAATAGGTGTTTTTGATATTATATCTTCTCTTGTTCCATCTGGAAATTTTACAAATGTTGTATCAATTAATCCAGGGCTAATACAATTTACTCGAATAGGAGCTAAATCCCGTGCCATTGATTTAGTCATCGATATAAGAGCTGCTTTTAAAGAGCTATAACCAATATTGCTACCATTTCCGGTAACTCCGGCTATTGACCCAATATTAATAATACTACTTGTTGGTAACAATTTATTTTTTAATTTTTGTACTAATTGTAATGGAGCTTTTAAATTTAAAGCAAACATTTTGTCAAATAATTCATTTGAAACATTATTAAGTGTTTGAAATTCTGTATATGCAGCGTTATTTACAATAACATCAATGTGAGTAAATTTTTGTATTTTATCTATAATACTATTTATTCTTTTAATAGAACTCAATTCATCATTTGATGAATTATTTCGTATTACAATATAATTATGTTTTTCTAGATGATCTGCAATAGATTTTCCTATACCTTTCGAAGATCCTGTTACTAGTGCAATTTTAGTCTTCATATACGTGATCTACATCTGGTTTTGTTATAGCATATCGAACTCCAGGTCCTTTTACGCATTTTATATGATGCCATGTATTAGCTGGAACTACAACAAAGTCATTCCTTTTTACTATTTGTGTTCCTTGACCTTCTATCCACCATTCCCATTCTCCATCTAGTATAACCCAATTTTCATCTGCATCATGATGATAATGTTTTCTATTACCTTCTCCAGATTGTTGTTGAATTATTACTCCCCCAAATCTATCATTATAGGCTATCCGAACAGCCCATGATGTCATTCCTAATTTAGATCTTAATTCAGATAAATTAATTGTTGTTTGATTTTCATATTCATGAAATGTTTGTAACGAATCAATTGGAAGTCCATCATTTGTTAATACACGTTTTACATCACTATCTTGTTTCATAATATATTTCTAGACGTTAACTCTTCCATACATTCAGTCCAATTATTAAACCGAATTGCTTTATCATCTATATAAACTACAGCCCTAGGTTTTTCAGAAGTTACTTTAGATATATATTTAGCTAAATCATGTTTATTTAGCCATTCCCATATTAATTCTATTGTTCTGCGGCCATTTATTAAACCTCTATCTGGTTTTGCTTTTGTGGTATATATTATTAATGTATATTTTTTAGATAATTGTTCTAAACTCTCTTTAACACCTTCAATAGGATCATCATATATAGTACCATCATAATAGCCTTTACTATTTTTGTGTATGACTCCATCAAAATCTATTCCTATATTTATTAACTCATCTGGATATGAATGTTCCCTAATGCCTTTATTCCAATTTAATTTTTCTAACTCATCTGGAGTATTTTTTCCTATAGGAGGACATTCTGCTCCAGAGCCATGTGTCAATTCATAACTTAAAAGTAATGTTAATACTTCTGCTGTATGATAATAATCTGCTCCTAATATTACTTCAACTAAATTATTAACTTTATTAATTAACGGCATAGAAGTTGTGCATGCCACTTTCATACTATTAGTATCTGCCCACTGTAAGGCTTTGATAATATCTATACTTTTTCCAGAAGAACTTATACCCCATACCAAACTTTTTTTCATTTGTCCTTTTGTTCTATTTCTAGTACGGGCTTGTAGCCAAGCTACCATCCAATTATCCCAACTTGTATCATTAATCAACGATGTATTTACAATTGCAGATCCAGGAGCAATTGCATTCTTTTTTCCATTTGATAATCTTGTAATATCAATTGCTGCATGATCAGCTACTCCTAAATTTCCTCCATGGCCTAATACGTAAATTTCATCACATGAATTAAACAAGTTTTGAAATTCTTTCCATTCTGGAGTATTTATTATTTCAATAAATTTTTCTCCTAAGTTTTCAAAGTTTAACATATATCCTTTTTATTTATTATAATGAAAATTTTAATATTTTCAAATTGTTTATACTATTTTTTTTGCAAGAAAATACCAATTCCATGATCTTGTTAGTTCATCAGGCATACTTTCTTCAGCTGATAGTTTTGGACTATCTGGGGTACTCAATGGAGATGGGTATACATTTACTATTTCCCATCCGTGAACATACATAAAATAAATAAAATTATCATAATCAAACAATCCTCTATATATAAATTCATGTCCCATTCTCCAATTAGGCACACTTACAAAAAACATAGATTTCTCTGTTGCTAGTTCATATGAACTACTTACAATATTACTAGGATTTGCAATATGTTCTAAGAAATCATTAGCAACAAATAGATCATAATTATTTTCTAAATTTTCTTTGTTTAATTGATTCATTAAATTTTTTACAATAACCTTACCTTTAAAATTTCTTTTCTCGTGTTCATTTTTTGCTCCAATTTTATCTAAATTTGTCCAAGAAGTTTTTGGTAATTTATTTACAACCATATTTCCAATAACTCCGGGGCCAGAACCATATTCTAAAACAGTTTGTAAATTATTTTCTTTACATATTTCATATATTAAATTAGATTCATACTTATATCGATGAATCCATGCTGGCTCATCTATTCTAGCTTTTGTTTCAGGACTAATCCATTCGTTTGGATGAGTAACGTCATGATTATAAACTTTAAAATTTAGTTCAACTTCTTTATTTAATTCTCGTATTATAGCCATTCTTAAATTGTTTCGTAATATTTATTTTGTTTTTCTTGTCGCTCTATAGTTTTAGGATGATGAAATGCAAATTCTTCTTTTGCTGGAAGATGTGAATATTTTTTTATTCCTTCTATTCGCTCATGCACTTTGCCTTTCCATTCTATCATAGGTGATCTTTTATATATTCTACCTTGATAATCTGGCCAATTCACCCATCCTTCTTCATTTACTTGCCATCTCCATTTATCAATATGATCTTGAGTTAATCCTTCTACTGTATTAATTCGTGGAACATATATTAATTCTGTTTCTGGATTTAAATTTATAACTTGTTTGATATTTTGTATTAAAATTGAAGATGGAAGTTCATCGGCATCTATATTAAAAATCCAATCACAATCATCAAATAAATGATATCCTAAGTTTTTAAATGATGCAAAGTCATTGTCTAGATTACTGTATATTACCCGGAATGCTTCATTATCTGGAACTAGAAACTGATTGCATAATGAATCAACTTCTTCCGTTACGTTGTTTTCATCCAATAAAACACCAATACAGTCATTGTTGTCTATATTAGTTCGTAACAATATTAATAGTTTTTTTAACTCTTCATATTCATTACAGGCTGTTATAAAATATCCTATTTTCATACTTTTTGTAATTTAGGTAATTTTAACTTAGGCAAATCAACAGTTTTAAGATTTGGTTTATTAAGTTGTGGCAATTTTAATTCCTGCATACTAGGTCCTTCTACTACTCTACTTTCTATTAATTCTATTAGTTTAGTATAACTAGGGGCAATTGCATCTTTCACAAAGTTTTTCAAAACAAATTTCTTTTGTTCTCTAGCTCCAGGAATAAATTTATTATAATGTTTATGTACTTCTTTTAATGCTTTTTTTGAATATGCATAATCAGGAGTAAACCATTTAGATCCTTCAATAATCCATTGATTTCTAGCCGATGGATGTACTTCTGTTAATCCTCCTGCTAATGCAACTATATGCTCCTTTTTTAAGAAATCTGATTGACCGGAATAATGTGGTGCTATAATAGGTTTTCCTGTAGATGCAAATTCTAATAAAGGTCTTCCAAATCCTTCTCCTTTAGTATATGAAACCATTGCTTTAACTTTGGAATGATTATATAATGAATTCATTTCATTGTCAGATAAATCACCATGTAATAGATATATATTTGGAAGTTTGGCAGTTTTAGGAAATAAATCTCTAATTTCATTGATATATTTTTCCATTTTTTCTCTATCTGTTACAGAATATGTAGCAGAACTAGTTTTTAATATTAATCCTGGAGCTTTGTCTTTATTTTTAAATGTTTCTAAAAAATTGTGAAGTAATCCACTAATATTTTTTCTATCTTCCCCTAATGATCCTTGAAGCCAATGTCCTACAAACAAATAACAAAATGATTCGTGTACCTCACTCAAATCAATTGATTCAGCTTTATTATTTTTATTGTATATATCTTTATTAAAATATTCTGATATAACATGAATTTCTGGTGAAATTGCAATATTATGTTTTTCTGCAGTTTTTGTTAATACTGATTTAGTAAATTCAGATGGAACTATGATAACTTGCATTTTATTAATAGAATCAATCCATTCTTTTGAACATATATCTCCTTCGGTTACTGCAGTTACTCCAATATTAAATTTTCCAACTGGTTGAAATTCATTTGGGATTGTTATTTGTATCCATATATCTGGTTGTTCTGTTAATGGTAATGGAACTACTCTAGTTCGCATTTCGTTTGATATTGGAAATGTTAATGGTGTATTGCCCCATGGCATTGATAACAGCTTAATATTCCATTCATTTCCTCTTTGTTCAATTATATTTTCTATAACTTCTCTTGCATGGTGTCCATATCCTGATTGTGTTGCTAATGGACTTGATATTACACATTTTCTCATACTATTCCCATTTCTTTATATTGTTTATTTGTTACTTTTCTTAATGTATATTTAGGTCTAGATTTTTTTGGATATTTAAATAAGAAATCCATTATTTCTATCATTTTGTCACCCATTTGTTTTGCTGTTAATCCATGATCTAAACAAAAATCTCTTCCAGCTTCTCCACACTCTTCTCGTTGTTCTTTTGGCATATTCCACCAATATAATAATGCATCTCCTACATCTTCGAATTGTGCACGATCATCAAATATATAAGGAGTGACTGGTGATCCTTGACACGACCTATTTGAAGGAAATACTGGTCTTACCCACTTTCCATGTTTTTTATATCTTCCTTTATGATTTGTCGAGAATGTACCGTCAAATGTAATCCATTCTCCATTTTCATCTTCAAATCTACATTGATCTTGTAATCCTCCAGTTACATTATTGACAATTGGAGTACCTGATAATAATGCTTCTGTACTACTTAAACCCCATCCTTCGTTTGAAGCAATATTTAATACAACATCTGAAATATTATACATTGCATTTAATTCTTGTAGTGTTAATTTCTTTTCAGAAAATATAACTTTACATTCTGGTGCTACATTTTTCCAAACAGCTCTTATATCTGTGCCATTTGCATCAGACGGTTGAGTATGCATTAATAAAGCTACTCGATCTTTTTTATCTTTTGGTAACATGTTTCTAAAATGTTGGAAAGCTAATACAACATCTCCTGGCTGTTTTCTTCTAATATTCCTATTATTCCAGAATACAACAAAGTCGACATCATTTTTTACTTTTATATTAGTATGGAATCTTTGATATAACTCATCAGACTCTAATAATGTCTTGTAAGCGTTGTGATTTAATCCGTGTGGAACATATCCTGTTACAACTTCATCCCACTCTAATTCAGGATCTTCTTTATTTTCTTCCACATCAAAGTCATACACCCCATAATCGTTCTGTAACAACACTTCTCGATGTATATTATCAGATTGCTTAGAAATTCCCATTATTAGGTCACAGCTCGCATAAAAGGGCGCATTCCACATTGGATATGGTAGGTCGTCCCAAATTGAATAATATATGATTGGAATATTAAATGTTGTTTTTATTTCATGCTCAATAGCATATAACCATTCCCAATATCTAGGATCAGTGAAATGAAATATAGCATCTGGTTTTTCTTGATGTAATACGGCAAATAATAAATTTCTATCACCATATCCATTTGATGGAATAATTTTAACAACTGCATCTTCTATTCCGGATTCTTTTGCTACGTCTTTTGAAACGTCGAACATTTTACCAGCATCTGGGTGATTCATTGCTGCTCCAATTTGTACCCAATCATATTGGCGTACGGTGTTCAACACAATTTCTTTTGATATTGTTCCTATACCTGATGGTAATCTTAAATCATCAGCTAATAATAATATCTTTTTCTTTTTTTGCTTGTTTGGATTTATTTTTTTTAACTTTGGTAACTCCATTTATGTCCTTATTTATAACTTATTTAATATAAATATCAACCTAATACAACAACAGGCTTTTTTAATTTTGTAACTTTATTATATGCTGTTTGTAGTTGTGGATTCATATCTATTTGGTTATTTAAAATCATTAAATAGTCACAATTTTCAGCTAAAATTTTCATTCGATGTAATAACTGAGAAAAGTGATATTTTTTTCCATAATATGATTCTGGTAATGCTGAATACAAATTATATCCCGTATATGATGCATTATATTCTTGATATTGAATTCCAAATTCTAATGCAAATTTCCGGATCATATAATTCGCTCCTTCAGAGCCTCCAGCTCCTATTAATATTAATTCTTCTTTAAATTTTTGTCTTAGTTCTAACAGAACTTTTTGTATTTTTCTTTTGTTTTGCCATTCTTTATTTCCAATAACAGCAATTTTAGTCATGTAACAATTCTTTTGATGTTTGATTTCCTGACCCAATATGGGATAACATCATTTTTAATGCTTCTAGTTTGTCTTGGGCATCTGCAAATTGTGCTACAATATTATCCATTTCTTCTGTGTGTTGTGGATGTTCTCCAATTCCAACAGAATTATTTAAATATATATTTAACCTAGCAACTGCATCTGCTTTATCTGCACGATATTTTGAATATAATGCGTCTAATAATAATCCATCCATACTTGTTCCTTTTTTTATTTATTATATTAAAATTTATTCACGAATCCTATTTTCTTTAGGACAATTTTCATAATCCATTTTAAATGGACACCACTTACAATGTTTTGCACCTTTACCAGCTATAGCTAAATAATTTTTATCTTTTTGCTTGTTACCATCTTTATCAAAACAATATTCAATAAATGTGTCAATGCTACGTTGTATTTTTTTTCTTGTAACTGATCCAGATGCTGGATTCAATAATTGTATCCTTTTTTGAGGAAACATTGACTCTTCTAATAGTTTTCGTTTAACTATGAAAAATTCAATATCAATATTATCAATTGGAGTACCAAATTGATCTGAAAAATATTTTTTATAAGCAACTAATTGAGCTGCTTTTAACTTGTCTGCTTTTTGCCATTTATTCCAACCCATTCTACTAGTTTTAATATCTAGTATCTTTATTTTATTTTGAACGGTATCTCTTACTACTATATCTATAAAGCCATACCAATATACATTTTTATTAACTGCTGAAGCTGGAACTCCTAACTCTACTTCTATGCCAACTAATTCCATATTCTTAGTAGAAAAATATTGAGCTCTTCTTTTAGAGAACCATTCTAGAATCTGAACGCCGTCTTCTAAATGTTCTGCTAATTCTGCAGGAGTTGAAAAGTGTTCTCCATTGTTTGCTTTAACACCTTTTTGATATTCTATCTTTAAACATGTTAGCAACATATCACGAAAGTCAATTTCATTTGCTGCCTTTACAGAGTCTGTATACATCACAGTTAAATATTCTTGTAATGTTTCATGAAATGCTGTACCAAAGCAAGTTGCTATACTATGAGTAAATGGAGCTAATTTGTCAATATAAGAAAGTTTCCATTGTCTAGGACACTTTTCAAACATAGACCATTGTGAATAAGATATCTTAGCAGGAACCTTAGATACATCATTTAATGATAGTTTATATATTGGATTTATATACCCGCTTTTCATATTATGGATATAAAATAAGATCTTGTTTACATTCTAAAATAAGATCGTCTTTTATTTCAGAAATTTTATCATAAAAATTTTCAACTGCTTCGTCATGATCTTCTTGTTTGTCATATTCTTCATCGTCTGGATATTCTGGTAGATCATCGTCTTCCATTATAAATTCTGACCCGTTTTGATTAGCATATCCTCCTGAAACATGTAAATATGCTTCATCTTCACTTCTAGCCTCCATTTCAAATTCGCCTCGCTTTATAAACCAATCTGCTAGTTCATGAAATAACTCTTCTGGTGGATACCATGCAGAATCGAATGTCAAATCAATTATGTCATCATCTACTTGCCAATCATGTACAAAACACCATTTAGCTCCCACATTTTCAGTCATCCATTCTCTAGAATATTCTTTTGGATAATCTTTATATAATAATCTATATAAATTATTAGCTAATAAATCACTTTTTTTCTGCCAATCTGCTTTTTCAACTTCTGGAGTAAATATTTTGTCTGCGAAATTTTTTAGAACTTCTTTAGAAGCTTCTATACTCACAACCGTATATACGTTATTTGCCATATTCTTTTTTTATTATATTATAAGAAATTATTTGGATTGATCCAAATGTTCAGTAAGATATATATCTATTAAATCTTTTGATTTTTTTAAGTCTTCTTCAAATTGTCCTTTTTTCCTACACCTGACAATTCTTTTTATAATATCAAATTCATATGAGTTTAACTCCCATTCTTCTGAAAATTTATATAAACTAGATTTACCAACATAATGATATTGAGTATTTACTGATTCTGTGTTATCTGATTCAAATGTCATTTTTTACCTTTTAGCATTTTTTTAATTTCTTTTTCTGTATATCCATATAATGATAACAAAGACCCGCAACTATCTTTTGGCATTAACTCGATATAATCAATGGCCTCTGCTTTACTTATTAGGTAGTGGTCTGCAATGTGTGAAACTAACTGTTTGTCATACTTATCTTCCTTTTTTCCTTTTACGTACTTAGCAAAGGTTCTCTGGGCTGGTAAGAGGCCGTGATAGAGACGATAAGTATTCTCATGGGATAGTAACCCTATTGTATATTTCTGTAACTGATTGATAACTTCAATTAGTTCTATTCTCATTGATAACCATCTATTAATTAGAAAAGGAGAAAACTTTTTATGGTCTATATCTGTATATTCAGACCAAGCTTTCTTCTTATGAGTCATTCCATCAATGAAATCGAAAATAGTTGCAGGTTTCTTTGTCATAATTTATATTTTTGTTTATATTTTTCAATATAATGTTCTCCGATAGCTAATTCCAAAAATATTGAATTTTCTGGCACTCCTGGGAGTTTCTTTTCGTTAACATAATCAACGTTTTTATTTTTATAAACTTTCATTTTAGTTTTAGCATTTGATCTATTTGATGTTTTAAAAACTAACACTACTGGTTCTTTTGGATATGGAGCTCCCATTACTTACTAGGTGTTACTGGTCTAAATTCATCTGGAACGTGTCCACAATCGTCGCATCTAAATACTGGTATTGGAACAACTGTGTCTTTGTCTGCACCGGTTACAAATCTAGATACTTTATTAATACTCATTACTTGTCTAAAATACATTCCTCCGCATTCTGTGCAAATCATTGGTTTTAAATCTGCAGGATTGATATTTGGTTGATTCATATTATTCCTTTATAATTCATTCATTAATTTAACAAACATTGCCATTATATTTATTTCTTTATCAACTACATGAGAATCAGTATATTGAGATTCTGCTATAATTAATATACAAGACGCAATAGACCCAGTTGCAAACTCATCTAAATTTTCATACAAATAAGTATAAAGAGGTGTAAAATCTTTAACTTTGCTATCTGCTATAATTTGTCTTATATTTTTAAATGTTTCTTTTTTATCTGTTACATTCTTTAATAACTCTAGTAATTTAGTCATATAATTAGCTTGTACAACACTATTTTTGTCTAATGTTAACTTACCTTTAACTACATGACTTTGTGCTGCGTTAATTGCTCTACGTATATCTGGATATGAAGAATTAATAATAGCAGCAACATCTTTTATATCATATTCTACTTGTTTTTCTTCTAGCACCGTAACTAATCGTTGAGCAACATCTTTTTTGCTAGGAGGCGTTATTCCAAATGTCTGACATCTACTTTGAATTGGATCTATAATCTTTTCAACATAATTACATGTTAATATAAATCTTGTAGTCTTACTATATGTTTCCATTAAATTTCTTAATGCTGCCTGAGCATTAGGAGTAAGATAATCAGCTTCATCTAATATAACAATTTTCCATCTTTTAAATCCTACTGTAGATGCATATCTTTTTATTTTATCTCTTACCGCGTCTACTGAGTTTTCATCAGAAGCATTTATATACATTAAGTCTGCATCTACGTTATTTGCAATAATTTTTGCTAATGTAGTCTTACCAGTTCCTGCTCCTCCATAAAATAATAAATGCGGAACATCTCCATTCTCAATGAATATTTTAACTTTGTCAATGATATGTTCATTACCAATATATCCATCTAATGTGTTGGGTCTAAATGCTTCTACCCAAAGTGTATTTTCTGTTACTCCAAACATAATTTATTGTTTTCCTGTTGATCCAAAACCTCTAGAACCTCTCGTAGTGTCAGCTAATGCTAATACTGGATTCCATTTTATTTGTTCAACTTTATTTAATACTAATTGTCCTATTCGTTCTCCCTTTTCTATTTCAACTTTAGCTAACCCATGATTAATTAAAATTACTCCAATTTCTCCTCTATAATCTGCGTCAATAGTTCCAGGGCTATTTAAAACCGTTACTTGTTTTTTATATGCTAATCCACTTCTTGGCCTTACTTGTATTTCATAACCTACTGGTATTTCTACATATAATCCAGTTTTAATTAGTGTACTTAAACCAGGACCTATTATTGCTCCATGAGTTGATCTAACATCACACCCTGCACTACCTATAGTTTCATAACTAGGAAGATCATTATCTGATTTATTTATTACTCGTACTTCCATAATTAATTTTGTAATTGAACTAACCAATAATTTGATTCAAAATCAGTACCAGTAAAATCTATTCTAGCTAATCCTTTAGATGAAAAATGCATTGTACCTTTATCTCCTTTATTTGCAGTTAATACTTCTTTTAGTTTATCTGCAGAAAAACAAATTGGTTCCATTGCCTCCGTACCGCCATCCATTTCAAATGTAACATTGTCTGAATTAATGGTTGTATAATTAATAATAAACTTAATTTTACCGTTTTGTACTTGTACTGCAAAATTCTTTGCGTCTGGTAATGCATTTTTTGCTTTTATAAATTTATTAACAAATAATTCATCAATATCAATTGTAACATTGTATTCTGGTTCTGCGTTAATTGCAGGAACTGCAGGAATCACTGAAGTATCAGCTAACATGAAAGTCATTGTAGTACTTCCTTCTTTGATTTTCATAGCATAATTTTTACCTGCTGACTCTTGTACATTAATATCAATATTTTCGCCTACTGCGGATAACATTTTTGTTAATCCACCTGTATGATTGATACCTAATTCGCCAGACATAAATGGATCTGTTTTCCATTTTATTTTTCCGACTACTGTTTGATCAACATCTATTAATTCACAATTAACAGATTGACCATTTGCTTTAACAGTTACAGCTTCACAGTTTCCTGCTAGATAATATCTGTTAATAAACGATTGTAATTTACTTTTTTCCATTGGTTTTTATTTTTAAAATTTAAAGAATTTATTGAATTGATTTGCATCGGTAGTTGATATACTATCACCACCAAACTTTTTATATGTTTTCTTATAGGTTGCATATACTCTCATTGCATTGTCTGGATCATCAAACATATCATGTAATGATAATATAACATCATATAATGGTTTTGGAATTGCTGTTTCTAACAATTCAACATGATTATTTACTAGTTTGCTTACATCTTTTGCAATATCAACATATAGATGAGTATTATGTATAACCATTCTTGGCATACCTTCTTGACTATATCTATCTAATCCAGTAGCAGTCTGTCCTCCCAAATAATCATATGTAAAGTCTTTACATGCTGGACAGTCTAGGCTACATGGTACATATCTTGAAGTATCAATAGCTACTGTTTTATTTGCCTTATTAGCATGAGATTTTCTTCTATATTCATTATTTTTTGGAAAATATAATTCTGTAAATGTTTGAGTCTTATAATTTCCAGAATGTAGATATGTTCCAAATACTGGATACTGTCCTGGTGAACTAGAATCTGTTGAAAATAATACTCTGTTATCAGTTAATTTATTAATTAGTTTTTGTAATGTTGCTAATATAAAAAAATCTGATATTTTTGATATACCTAATAAATGTATATATTTTACATGTTCCTTTTCAAATTCTCTTTCTTTTAGCATTAATGCAATTACATACATAAAGTCTACTAATTTCTTAGGACCTCCTATACACCAACCATTAAATGCAAAATCTTTAAACTTATGATACCACTCTGCATATTCTTCTGTATATGTTCCTTGTATAACGTTTAAAAAGTCAGTCTTGCCAGTTTGCTTAGATTCAAAATATTTAAAATTATCAAAGCTAATATCCATGGATTCAGCAAATCTATTTTCATATTTAGCTCTAGGTGGTATATCTAAATTTGCAGCTACATCTGAATTATGTTCTAGCCATTCAAATATTCTTTCACGAATAGTACCATCCCACTTTAAAGCACCAGTTGCTATCTGGAATCCTCCAGAATCTCCAAATACTAATACTTCATCATCTAATCCTATTTGATCACGAAAGTCCATCTTTTTAAAATGATGGCCTGCTGTAATTAAAAAATATGGATGTCTCCATTTTTCTGGGTATTCTTTTGAAAAGAATCTACATGTAGTTCCGTCTTTGAACTTCATATTCTTCTTGAATGCAGATACCATACTACCGGCTGATAATGACGGATAATATATAAAATTCTTATCCATTAATCAATTACTTCCCATGATGAATCTCCGAGAGTTTCAATTTTCGAAAATATAAATGTTACTATTTCTGCAGATTGTTTATCTAAACATCCTTTATCACTTAACTGTTCTGCTAAAGCTTTAAAGGGAGTTTCAATAGTACTTCTAATTTCTTCTAAACCTTGTTTATCTATTTTCATGTTTTTCCTCTTTTTTATTTAATAAAATTTTACAATATTCGGCTTCGTGCCAAACATTAATTTCTTGATTAATACCATTTGCTACAATATATCCTTCCATTTGTCTACCTAGATCAGATATATCTACTATTTCGTTATGTCTATTAGGAAATGATATTATATCACTAAATGTATCTAATGCAGATTGTACATTAAATGGTTTATACATTCTTTTATTGTCGATAAATTCTGGAAACGATCTAAAATTAGGATATACAATATCTGCTCCAAATGCAGTAGCTTCAATTACAGTCCATGATACATAATCTTGTAAAGCTGAATTAAATTGAATACTACAAGTAGATAACTCTGTATAATATTCTTCTTTTGTTAATCCTTCTAATAATTTAAATCTAGGTTCTTTTTTTGCTAATGATCTTAATTTGTCAATAACTCCAGGCAACATTGATCTAAACTCTTTGCCTGATGTAGTTACGTGCCATTCCCAATTTGGATATTCTTGCAAAAATTCTGTTGCTACTTGCATCATGAAAAATGGATTCTTTTCTTTGTCTAATCTACTAGAGTATACAACAAATGGTTTTCTTTCTAAACCAGGATCATAACTAGGTAATTTGTCTAATGTAGCTTGTTTATGAATTGGTAATGAAACAACATGTATTGGAGATTCAAATCCAGCTACTCGTAGTTGTTCTTTATGAATACTAGATCCTACAAATATACCTGTCATTCTTTTATCTAAACCTAATTCAAAACCTCGCATCCATGTTCTCATAGGATATGTAAAATCATATTCATCTACGCTTTGAGCATGAAGCATTGCATATATTTCCAATTTAATACCATATAAATCAGCTGCATACAAAATAGATCCAATCCCAGGATGCCAATAGTCTTGTAAAAATATAACATCTCCATCTCTAACTTCATCACGATTCATCATATCTAAAAAGTTGCTACATTGACTCATAGCAAACTTACCTCTACCTACTGCATCTAATACAGCTCCAATTTTAATTTGTTGATCAGGATCAAAATCTCCTTCTACATCAATATATTCAATTTTGCCGGCATCAACATAAGGTTGAAATGTTGCTGGCATCCATTCTTTAGATAACTGATATGTATATCTTGCCTTTAAAGGCTCTAAACCAAAATAAAATACTTTTTTCATATTAATAACCTAATTCTACTATTGCTCCATTTTCCCAATCTTCCCAAACTTCGACTTTATACAAATTGCTATTTTGTTCTAAAATCCAAGCGCCAATGTCTTCACAACTCATTCTACCAAATTCTAATATATTACCACCAAAATTAGTTCTTAGTTGTTTTTTTAATCTTCTTTGCATTAAAATAAATTCTTCATCTCTATCTGTGTGACTTACTTTTGCATAACATCTAAATCCAAACATATGTCTATGTCTGTCAGACAAGAATCCTACTTCCGGAAATATTTCTTTAGCTTCTGGCCAACAATGAAATCCTTCCATACTAAATGATACTACTACTGAATATTTCATATTTCTTCGTCAAATTTATAGTTATCTGGTTGTATTTCCATCATATTACATTTAGTTACTTGATGAACTCTATACCAACCTGCATCAATTGATAATGTATCGGTGTCTTTAAGCATTTCTAAATAAGGGTCTGAGATTCTATATATAATATGACATCTATTAAATAGATCCGGTTTAATTGTATCTAAAGTGTCTTTAGTAGCTTCTATAGTTACTGCACAATTCGATTCGTCTAATATACGTCTAATACTTTCCAAATATTTTTCGTCTTTCATAGACTTTTTCATGAATTCAATTGTAAAATAATAATGAGGATATTCATTAAAATTTTCTACTTCTAAACCATAAGTGCTTTTCATATTATGATTTAAGTCTCTTACGAAGAAAGTCATAAGATCTGAATACCGACCTTCTACTTCTCTACCTTTCCATTGATGCTTACCGTACATATTTTTTCTTTATTATAATTAATTTTATTGAATTATCCAAATGAAAAGAACTTATTCATATTATTATTTTCAGGAAGTTTATCCCAATTCATTGATGCATAAAAGTCATCTAATTTACCACGAATTTCTCTATCAAATATCTTATTTCTGTCAATATATGTTTCAACAAATTCTGTTATTTGTTTTGGATCTTCATAACCTTTTAAAGCTATTGTATCAAATCCCATATGATTTGTTTTAAGATATGCCCACTTAATCTTATCTCCATTTTGTATATCTGCAAAGTTTTTTGCATTTTTATTTATATCTAAGTGCTTAAGCATATCATTGTAATTTATTGAAGATTTAACATGTACTGGAGTTCCTGATGGATATCCGGATAATGTTTTTCTTCCTTTAGTATACTTTGTGATATTTTTAACACCTGTATTCTTCATAACATCTAATATTGGAGAATCTTGTATTTTATCTTTAAAATCCATTATCAGATTAGTTGTGTCATTCTTTGACTTTTCTTTAAGAACATACCATAATGTTTCTTTCATTATAGTTTTAAATTCAGTAGGGAAAGATGATCTAACAACATCTAGACCTTTTATATCCATTTTATCTGTAGGTTTACCTTCTTTAAAGATTACCCATTGAGCATATCTCTTTTTTGCTATCCATAAACCAGACTTAGCAACATATTCTTGTTTAATTTGCCATCTATGATCAAATGTATTATGAAAATGAACTGCATACTGGTCATACATTTTATTTACATGAGCTTGTATTTCAGATGCTATTTCATTGGTTTTTTCAATCATAAATTTTTCATCTTTCTCATCAAATCCTGGATATCTTTTCTCTATTAAAGGTAAACTGGATACAAATGTTGAGTCTGTATCTGTATAGAATGAAAACTCTGCTTTATTACCATTAGCATTTATAAAGTAGTCTTTACCAACTTCTTTCTTATAATAGCCATTAATAACTTTTGCAGAAAATTTAATAACACTCTGGCCAGTTGCTGTAATAGCTCCCGCATTGTCTAGATCATGAAATCTAAATGTCTTTAATCCTAATACTCCATAAAATGAATTTAACAATACTTTTTGTGTTAATTGCATTGCATCATAAAATTTATACTTATCACTACCAACTTCATGATTGTCTCGTTCATTTTTAAATTTAACACGTTCGTCAAACCATTTTTCTAATATTTTTGGTAAGAATCCTTTACTTCTTGTATCATATACAGCACCATTACTTGCAACAGTAAATTTACTGTCAATTAGCCATTGTTTAACATCTGGAATGGTTTGTCTGTTACATTCTACACTAACAGCTTCTTTACTTAGCAATGATTCTTGTTTCCAATTTGGAATAACACCTATTTTAGTTTCTGGAGATATATTAAGACTCATAATAATTGATGGATATAAGGAAGTTAAATCTAAATCATATATCCATTTATATAATCCTGGAATTGGAGGCATAACATATGCGCCTGCTAATTTATTCTGCTCTTCATCTTCAACAAATCTAAATTGTTTATTTGGAGCTACTAATCCATTTCTTTTTAAATCTACGATAGCTGCACCATCAAGATATTTAGATGCATAATAAACATCTTCATAAGGAACATGACCTTTATGGCATATAGTTCTTGCTAAATTAATTAATTGTAATTTTTCATCTAACTCATATACAAGATCAACATCAGTCATATTATATTCTATGAACTTATTAATGTCTGAAACAAATAAATCGTCTAAATCGCCATCATATTCAATTTTACCTTTGCCTAATTCTGTTTTGCCTACAGTATCTAATCTATAATTAGGAAGTTCTGTATATGTAAAGTTCTTATATAATTTAATATAATCTAAACTAGACACACCAAATATTTTATATCTTTCACGATGTTTATTCCATTCTACTATTCCAGCTGGAGATAGTTTATTTGCAGACTTAGGGCCTAACACTTTTTTAATTCTATTAATAAGATATGGAATATCATATCCGTCGGTATTCCAACCGGTTATAACAGTAGGCTGTATTTCTGAAAAGTAATTAATAAATTTAATCAATAAATTAGCTTCATTGTCAAATACCTCAACAGTATAATTATCACCATATATAATATCATCAGATAATCTATTAGCTTTATCTAGTACTAATACTCTTCTATCCTTGCCTACTTTGTCGTAATATGCTATCGATGTTATCTCAGTTCTAACATCTTCTGGAGTAGAATATCCATCTGCGTCTTTTGCTGTTTCAATATCAAAAAAGAAGTCGGAATGACCGGTGGATACTAAATCAGACTCATAATATAAATCTATTAATGTTCTAACTTCTTCATTTAAATCAGATTCATATGCATCCGAATTATCTCTATGATTGCCTGGAGTCTTTGATAATTTAGTGCCATTTAGTGATATATATTCTCCATTTGTATCTGGAATATATCCATATGGGGTAAACTTAAAAGTTTTATGACCTAATTCGTCATCCCATACATGCATTATGCCAGTTTTCTTATGATATGCTATATTTTGATACATTTATTGTTTTTCTGCTTTTTTTATGTTATACATTCCGTATACATTAATCGATATAATGATAAAACTTAATACTAGATGACTAAAATTATCAATAAAGAAATCATATATTATCCATCCAATATCTCCTATAATCCATGCAATCATTGCATATATGGTAAATTGATGTGCATTCATTATATAACCTAATAATACCAATGCTGTGCTAATCCATCCTAATGTTTCTATCATATACTATAATATAAGTAATTCTTTTTGTTTTTCCAATACCGGTAAAATAGCTAACTCTTTTGCCTTAGCTTCAACAACTATATCTAAATTATCTACATCATAAGTATTAGGAGTATTCACAATATAGTCTGCATGGGCAGGCTCTTTTATCTTTGAGAATTCTTTCTTGAATTTAGCAAAGGTAGGCCAGGTATCAATCTCGTCCCAAGATATACCATGCTTGCTACATACCTCATTCAAGAAAGCTTTCTTTTCGTTTCGTCTAGACTCAGAATAATGAGTACATTGAGTTACACCATATTTCTCCCAAGTAGATCTTGCCATAAAGAATGCCTCACGTTCAGATAAGTCTCCTGTACAGAAGGTATGATGCCAATAGTCAAATGTAATAGGAATACCAATTTCTTGGTGTATAAGCTCGTATAGATGCCTTACACTGTACATAGATGCCTTATCATCATTTTCTAGTACTAGTCTAGATCTGCAAGACTTAGATAATCGTCGCCATGTCTTGATCCAGCGCTTAGCAGTAGCTTCACGATCACCATATGCACCAGCAACATGTATATTGATCTTATTTTCAAAAGATGGCTCATAGCCCATAATATCAAACATTTCAGAATGTCGTTCTAAGCCAATAATACTTTTTTCTACAACATCTTGTCTAGGAGAACCTAATACATGAAATGGACCAGGATGGGTAGTTAGTCGATGACCATTCTGTCTAGCAAATTCGCCAGCTGCATGTAAGTGATAAGCAATTTCTTCGAATCCGGGTAGATCATGTAATTCATAAGAGTCGTGCCACGGAAACAATTCGGAACCTACACGAAACAAAGTAATACCATGCTCTTCGTTCCATTGAAGATAAGTAAGCAAATCTTTTGCGTTGTCTAAGGCCTTATCTGAGATAAGCTGTAAATTATCGGGATACCAAGAAGCTTTTCTAGCTGTACGAGAAGTAGTAACTCTACCACCTAATTTCTTGGGTCTAGAGGTCAACGTCTGGTTGACACAAGCATAACCATATCTAATCATATTTTTATTATATAATAAGAAATAATTTTGTAATATCCAAATTTAGGAATAAGATTGTAATAATCTTAATACTTCATTTAATGCATCATGTCGATGGTTATCTTTTAAAGTTACTGCATGTACAAATTTTGAATCTTTAACTTTAGGTACATCATGTATAGCTGAATCATTGCTGAATTTTAAATCAATTTGTTGAGGATCACCAGTTAATATCATAGTTGAATTTTTACCTAATCTACCTAATACCATTCCTAATTGTTGTTTAGTTAAATTTTGAAACTCATCTACTATAACACAAGCATTCTCAAATGTTCTACCTCTAAAATGGGCTAATGATACTAATTCAATGTTATCATCATTTTCCATCTTTTCTAATATTTGTGGCTTATTATAAACTTTTCTCATATTAGAACGAATTGGCACTAACCATGGTTCCATTTTTTCATTTAATGAACCTGGCAAGTAACCATTATCTTCATTTGCTACAGTTGGTCTAGTAATAATAATTTGATTAACATTTCTTTTAAAAAACATATCTAATGCAATTTGTACTGCTAATAATGTTTTACCACTTCCTGCTTTTCCAATAATAAAATTATAAGGGTGATGTAGTATTTCAGCTTTGGCTAATTTTTGTTCATCTGATAATGTAATATTAAATTTTATATTTCCTTTTGGTGGATTTTTGTCTTTATTATCTGGCATATTATATACTTTTTATTTTAATTGTAATATCATGCGGTGCAGGTTCATCTCCTCCAAAATATGGACAAAGTGCAAATTTTCGGCCGCTCCATTCTGTACAACTTCTCGGCATTGTGTCACAAATTCCATCTATACATATTATATAGTTTTCATTTGCAAATAACATTTCAATATTTATAACGTTATTAATATTAATTGTACTAATTGATTGAAATAAAAAATTACCGTCATTTCGATTATATGATAATAATTCTAATCCGTTATTATATCTCCATCCGATACGATGGGATGATGTTGAATGATGATCTCCACAATCTGAAAATCCTATTAGTTTGTTAACATCTAATTGATTTAATGGATTTTGAGTTTCATATATGGCTGAGCTATCAAAAATAACTTGCCATTCCCATGAATTTTTTCTATTATTATTACCGTATAATTTATCTAATTTACCATTTGAATAATGGCTTCCTTGATTGATAGTATATGTTTTAAATCCATTTTCGTCAACTTTTTTACATGATGTAAATACAAAATATAAAGACATAGCAAGAATATACCAAATAACTGAAATAGCTATAGCTTGCCTTTTTGGCATTTGTGATTTTATAACATTTTTATCTTTTTTTATTTTTATCATACTAGTTTGAAACCATGGATATTTCCATTTCTCTTACTAATATATATTCCGTACCATCTAATTTTATCTTTTTTTGACTTCCTATATTATTTTTATGAATTAATACAGTGTCTCCTGGTTTTACACTCATAGGTATTCTAGAGCCTGTTTGAGTAAATAGTCCGCCTCCGGTCGATATAACATCAGCATATATAAATTCTCCGTCTATACCATCTACTAGTATAATTCCACTTTCTGTTTTGTCAGCTTTTTCTTGTTCTTTTATTAAAACTTGATCTCCAATTGGTTTCATTTTCATAACTTTTCCTTTATTTTATGTTTTCTAATATATTTCGTAATTTATCTATCATTTCCTGAACTTCATCAGGATCCATTGTTATTGCACAACAAATATTAACATTTTCTTCTATTTCATCCAGTAGTAATAATGCTTCATCCATTATACTCCTCTTTCTGTATCATATGCTATTATATGATCTCTACCAGTCATATTATATCCTTTTTCAGCACATAATTCAAATACTAATGGATACATTTTAACTAATGTTTCTCTGGTATCTCCAGCTGGCATTATAAATGTTTTATTTTTAGGTATATCCATTTCAACTCTAAATGATTCGATTTCTTCTAGATTTTCATCTGTACCATCCCATACTGGTTTAAAGTGATAATCTTTATGATAATCAATTGTTTTTCTAATTGCGTCTTTATTTAATCTAAGTCTATTATGTACTTTAATCATACGCTCGTCGGCGATA
>JAAHTG010000639.1_pt1 | contig 29151 bp, 48 predicted proteins | sample 6116081 | NCBI WGS metagenome assembly JAAHTG01 (sample SAMN13939989, study PRJNA603662) | sponge metagenome | isolation source: marine sponge | host: Mycale hentscheli | place: New Zealand | collected 2005 | reverse complement strand
GCAGACCCTTGGCGTATTACTGCCGTTGTAGTACCACCAGCCGTTCCACCTGTACCCCCATCATATCCATCATCTTTACCAGAACCGCCACCACCGCCGCCGCCATATACTGTAATATCAACTTCATCTGTTTGACCAATATTTGTTGTTGTGCTTGTAGAAATAACGGCTGTACCACCAGAAATACTACCACCTTCCAAGAAATTAGGATTAAATAATTTCATTGGCGATGCTTGCTGGTGAATAATCCCAGACAATTCACTGCTAACAACTGATGTATGGCTGACCTCAAATCCCTTTGAGCCACCGCCTAGGTCAGTTCTAGCTACTAAAAATCCATCTACATCATATGCTGATTGTGCTGTTCTACCTCCAATAAAGCCAGAGCCGCCAGCCTGTAATTGTAGAACATCTTCAACTGTAACATTGCCTAAATTTGCAGTAATTGCGCTTAATTTATCTACATTCAAAGCAGTTGCATCTATTGAGCCACCAACAAGTAGGTTTCCATCAATAACTTCTGCCTGATATGCCCATGTGCTACCATTATAAAGCCATACTCTTTGCTCTTGAGTTGTATTATTTGTAAATCTGGCTTGATCTTTATCAACTGGCGCTGAAACATTTGAAGTAAATAAGGTATTAATTGCTGATGATGATGCTGTAATTGCTGGCATATCGCCACTTGCTAGATTGATAGTCCAAATTCCAGCGCCCCTAGCGCCAGATGGTCCAACATTATCAGCTTCTGTTGTTGCTGTTCTTGTGCTTGTGTATGCTGATGCTACCCCAGATGTATTAACTGCCCTTATTTTATATACATAAGAAGTGCTATTTGCCCTACCGCCATCAGTAAATGTTGTCCCAGAACTATTTCCTATAACTGTTGTTGTACCACCGCTTACTCTTGCGACCTCTACATATCTAAGATCATTATTTGTGGGATTTACCCAATCTAAAACAACTTGTTTATATCCCCCTGTAGCTGTGAAGCTTGAGAAAGTTGGTACAGATGGGGCTGTTGTAACGGCTGATACATTTGATAAATTTGCAGATTTATAAGTATCTGTTGTATTGCCACGACTTGTAACTGCACGAACACGCACATTATATGTTTTACCAATGATAGCTGGCTCAATTAGGAAAGTTGTTCCTGTAACAGTAGTTTCTGTATAATTTGTTGCGCCTGATGTTTTATATCCAAATTCATAATGTGTAACTTGACCATTTGAAGGGGCTGTCCAAGAACAGGCAATATTATTTACAACAGTACCATCAGTTTGTGTGCTTGCTGTACCAGCGCTTAGATTAAGTGTAGAAATAGTTAATCCGTCAAATATATTATCTAAATTCGTATTATTTGAAACAATTTGTTGGTATTCATCAGCCGATATAGACCAGTTGTATGCTGTAGATGAAGTTTCCTGTAAACTTACCTGTACCTCAAGAGGAGAGCCATCCGCACCAGTTGATTTCCATGATTTAACCAAGAAAATTTTATCAGTCCAACTATATCTGTCCATTGTGACTTTTATGGTATCTCCAACCTGTAGCTGATATGCTTTAGCCCCAAGAGTAAGGTTCATAACAATTTGTTCGCGGCTTGTGTATAATACTTGCTTGGCAAGCCTTTGCGCTGTTGCTGAACTTGTGACTAAAGGCAACGGCAAGTCTACAATGCTTTCAACATTATTATCTTCCGTCATATCTGCAAGTTGTTGTTCTGGATAATCGTCAGCTATCCATCTATTGTCTTTGTCAATGAAAGTACCGCGAACTGTATTTATTAAATCACGCCGTGAAAATCTTGTTTGTATGCTTATTGCGCTTCGAACATCATCTAGTGTAAATGCATCAGTAATTGTAGGTGCGTGATACGCTCCAGCTACAAACCTAAATTTACCCTGCGCCCAGAATAAAGTTCCGTTCGTACATTTTGCTATATCATTTAAGTTTTGTTTTTTGCTTTTTCCTGTAGAAATAGACCCATTTACTTCAAAAGTATTATCTTCTGAGCCAGAAACACCAACACTTGCACAATCATCTGCGGCTATCCCTATCATGTCATCATCAATTTGATCTTGTTCTGTTGCAACACCTTGTGCATCAGTGAGATAATCTCTCATTACCAAAGCCGCATTTGCAGAATATGTCCATGTAGAGGCAGTAGCTGATCTTTGAGTAGATTGCCCCAAAGAACTGTTATAGGCGCTACTGGTGCTATCCTTGCGCGGGTCATAGACCTTTTTGCCCTTAACAACGGCTGTAATTAGAGGCATACCGCTTTGAAACACATTTTGATCATATTCTAAGCGCACATACAGACAAGCTACACCCTGACCTTTGAATGTATTTGTATAATTAGTTGGACCATCAGTAAGACCCACCAATGAATTATAAATATTTTGATTTGATGCACCAGTAAATTTCTTAATTAGAATTTTTTCATTCCAATCTTGAGAACTAACTTTGTCATCTGTGGTAAATGTGGCTATTTCATCATTGATATAAATATCGCCGATTTCTTCAACTTCGTGCATGGCAAGAGTTATAAAATAATGATAAAATTTACCATTACCTGTAGTTTCGTGGTAAGTTTTTGTCCCACCTTTTCTTATTTGACCATAAACAATATCAGCATCAGCTATACTATCTATCGTTGTCCCAAGATTATTTTTTGTGTCAGGAATATTTGGCTTTGGTGTTAGGGCTGATGTAACTGCCATTGAAACACCAACATATACTGCCGTTGCTATTAAGGTTTGCCCAACAGTGTAAGTTGCACCTTGTGCTACTGGTCCAAATAATATGAGTGATGTTGTGGCGACCATTAGATTAACCTTTTCGAATATACATTTTCAATATGCTGAAAACCAAGTCTTTGTAGCAATATATCAAATGGTTTATGTATCTTTGTATTCATAAATAACACAGAAACGCCATCTTGCACCAGACATTCCATTGAAAACTTTATAAGCTTAGATGCTGTAAAACCTTTTCTATGATCTGGATGTAAAAAAATAACATCATTTGTAGCATATAAATGATCTTGATAATGCAATGATTTAGTAACTAAAACTGCAAAATAACCAACAATTTTCCCTTCATCACGCGCTGTAAATATTTTTAATATTCCGTGTTTTTCAGCATCTTCATATTGTTCTATACTGGGATTTAATTTTATAAAGTCTTTATTTAATGCAATTTCTTCATAATGCATATTTAAAAGTTCTTTTGCCTCGTCATAACAATCGGAGAAAAACTCCTGTTGAAACAACATTACTTTGGTCCCCATTCTATGGTCTGATCTTGCAAATCAGAAACATAACTAAAGAATGTGTCATTAGAATATAAGGTTTTATGATTTTCTTGAGTGTATCTAAATGGATTTACACGCTCTAAGTCTATTAGCCTATTTTCTACAGTAAGTGTTATTGTTGCGCTTTCTGGACTATCATTAATGGTCATCGTGTCCATATACCCAGTAAATACTTCAATTAAATTGGAATTTCCTTCCACACCAAAATAAACCTTACAATCCCTGCCAGAATATTCATGTGATAAAGCCGCTAACAAAGTACTAGATGGAACACCAGAAAGGCTTAGAGTTAATCCACTGGCTTTTAGTTCTGCGGCTTCCTCAAGATTGCCTATACTAAGCAAATCTCCAGCGCCTGTATATGTATTTCCATTTGCGCTTTTATCCCCAACCCCTGTCCATAGATACAATGGTGCGGCTACATTCCCAGAACCATTGAAGAAATTTAAATCTATTGCATAAAATGGTGAAAATTCTCCACTTTCTAATGCAGTAATAAGGGAACTTGGAATATCTCTAGGCATTAGAGCGCCTCCGAACAAGAAAATGTTATGCCATAATTACTTAATTCATTGGCACTCCATGTTAATTCATTTGCGTCCATTCGGAATAAACCCTTGGCTGGTGCAAAAGTTACAGTTGTTCCTGTGGTAATTGCGTCTTTTAGTGCTGGCTGAATAGTAACAGCCCCATTCCCAGTATTATCATCAACAACCATATGTAATCTTGAGCTAGAACCAGTGCCAAATTGCAAATAACTGCCTTTATTTAGCTTTTTTCCTGACCCAATGGTCAAAGAAACGCTTGTAGCTCCTATAGCCGCACTTGATGTAACACTTATAGAAGTTGGTGCATTGCCACCCATTACAGTTTTTGCATCTGGGTCGCCTAATAAGAATGTGTTGGCTTTTCCTTCTAACTGCATAAAGAAAGATTGCCATTCTACTGCTTGAGAACGTTTCATTGGTGGAAGAGAAAGCGTTGCATACCATTGAGCCTTGGCATACTTCTGAACCTGTGTTGCGCCTGTGAAGGGGCTTTCTGAAACAGCGACAACCCTTCTTATTCCCCAATCAGATGTGGTAAACGCTGGACTTGTTGGCATTGCTATTACTGTCATAAATCACCCGAATGCTTGACCGAATGCACCGCCGCGCCGTTTAGCATCGACTACAGCGTTCATTGTGTCTTGTTTAAATCTAGGGAGTAATGAAATCATTTCAGCCCTTACTGTTTGAGCTACACCAGATTGCACGTTGATTGTCTGATTGACAACTGTGCCACCACCGCCGCCCAATGCGTTTTTAGTATTGTGGTTATTCATAATAGTGCCAGCCGAACTAGGAACAATTAGCTCTGGTCCACGCTCTCCAACTAAATATGGATTGCCTCTTTGCAATGAACCGCCACCAGCGAGTTTTGGTGCTGGTGCTGTTGCTTGTGCGCCTACAGCAGAAAATGCTGTTCCAATAGGTCCACCTATTGCACTACCAATACCGCCGAATATACTACCCAATAATGGCTTAATTACTTGTGCTTTCAGTGCATCAGCAATCATTTGCCTTACCATATCTTTGAACATATCTTTCATAGTGCCAAAATTAATTTTCCCATCCATAACCATTTGAGTAAGGCTATCCGACATTTTATCAAAAGTTGTCTGCATTCTATCTTGCATTTGAACAAATGCTGGGTCTAGCTCCAATGCTTTTTGTTTTAATAGCTCTAAAGCTTCTGCTAATTCTGTATCAGTTATAGCACCGAAATGATTTGCTTCTGTTAAATCACCCCTAAGTTTCAATAACTTTTCTTGTTCAGTTACCATATCTGCTACAAAATCTTTTCCAGCAATTATAGCACTATTTTGCAAATCTTGAGCGTTGTTGAATTTTTCTTGTGCATCTTCTGCATTTAATATTGCTGTTGCTAAATCACCATAATTTTTAGGAGACATTGCGGTAAATTCATTTGAAAGTTTTAACATCAACAATTGTTCTCTGGATGTTCGGATAGCCTCCTTATCCATATTCATTTTATCTTTGTGTAACTGTTCATTCGCTTGAGCTGTTGCTTTTACTAAGGCTAATCTTGCCTTCATTTTGGCAGTTTGCTTGCCACGATCTGTTTCTTCAAAGGGAACTTTTGGTTTATCGTCCTTTTTTTCTTCCTGTGTTATTGGAACAGCCGCCGCCGTTCTTCTAGCCTTTTGGTCTGCGATAAGATCATTTTCTTTTTTAAATAATTCTTTTAATTCAAGTAATGCAGTTTCTTGCGCTACAACAAGTTCATCTGTTCTAATTGGTTGGTGCTGTCCCATTGCTTCTATTTCAGCATCAGTAGGGTTTAGAATTTTTCTAAATCTTTCTAACTTTTCTTCTGTAGCAGTAATTTCAGCTCTTGTTTTTACCATTGCCTTATCAATAGGTGTCTCAAGTACACCAATATCTTGGAAAAATTCTTTTGTTTTTATTGTAGCTTCTTTAAGAATATTTATTAGACTGGTCATTACTGGCAAAAATATATTTCCTATTTCACCAGCTAGTTCAGAAAATTCAGCCTTTAACGCACGCATAGAATTTGCATAACTGCCTGATGTTCTCGCCGCATCGCCCTGTGCGTCTGCAACACCTTTTGTAATTAGGTTTAATCTAGCTTGTACCTTTTCTGCATTTGTGGCGGCTTTTACTCCACCTTCAACACCCATAGTAAATAATTCTTGGTCTAATGTTGCTTGTGTGATTACAACACCAAACCTACGAACTGTTTCGTGATTACCAACTAATGCGCTTTGAAAAGCTTTAATAGTGTCAGTATCACTAGCATTGTTAAATGATGCTGTATCTACTGCTAATTTTGTTAATTCTACAGATAGTTTCGCCGCTTCACCACGAGCAAAGCCCATAGGAACAAAAGTATCTTGAACAGTTGAGGCCATTCCCTCTAGTTCATGTGAAGAACGTCCAACAGCATCACCAAATGCTGTTAATTCTGCAACTACGTCATTTCTAAATCTACCAAAGACAACTTTGGATTTACCCTGCATTTCCTCAATATCGGAGGCAAGGTCAATCATAGCTTTACCAGCAATAAACCCTTGTCTAACAACTACAGCCGCTACCGCAACTTTCATTGCCTGTCCAAGCCTACCAAAAGCCCCTGACATTTTCTTAGTTGATCTGCTTACATCGCCTTCGACACGCCTTAAAGCGCGCCGCATGTCTTTCATGTCGGCTTCTATTCGTACTACAAGGGTGTCTACTGTTGTTGCCATTAGTCTGGATTAAGCTCCATTAGTTCATCAAGTTCACTTCTACTTAGAGCCGACGGTTGACCCCCTGAGTGAAACTCTGCAAATCCATTAAGTGCGGCATTAAACTCTACCATGCTCATGTTCCAGAAACTGTCTGGCGACATTTGCATTTTCCCTAGACCTATTTCCATATACATAGTCCAAGGAAAGTTGTCCGATGCTACACCACCGCCTCCTTTACGTTTCCCTCATCGTCTCCACCGCCAAGAGCTTGTGTCATAACATCTGCAACTGCTTTCATTGCATCAGCTAAACCAGCATCCCAAACGGCCTTCTGAACATCCTTAATTTGAATGTCATTTCCACCAGAACGAATAATGGGTAATAATATATTACATATTTCAGTAGTGGTTAAGTCACCATCTGAAAGTTTGTTAAGTACCTTAACAATTCCACAACCACAGGCGCTTTCTATTCTAGCTATCCCGTCCATTGTCACTTTTGCTTTGTACTTTTGCTGACCTAGATTTATCTCCAGCTCTCCGCGTTTTGGGTTTGTCATTCTTGACCTCCGTTATTTTAATTGTAAGCGTTTCACCCCTTCCATGTAGATCAGATACTTCTTCTGCTACATATGTAAGACCATCGGCCTTGAAGCTGTCACCAACCTCAAGACCTGATGCATAAGGTGCGGAGAAAAACATATTTTGACGATGGCCTGAATAAGTAACACCGTCAATTTCGATATTCGTATTAATCCAAGCCATTGTCTATTCCTTATGCTGTTGTGAAGGTTGTAGCTCCAGAACTCTCTAAAGACACTGAATAAGTTACTTCACCATTATATTCGCCGGCATACTCAAGAGATGTAATTACAAACTTTCCTTGGTATGTACCAAAATCTGGGATGATTACCTCAAAGTTTGGAATGTCAGAGCCGCCAAATGCAGTTCTAAGAGTTGCCTCAGAGGCCGCGTCTGTAAAAACACCTGACCCTGATATTGAAACGCTTTCAACGCCGCCATCTGCAAGCATTGTGCGTACATTTGCGCTATCTTTATTTGTTACATCAACAGTTTCTTGGTTCATGCTGATTGATGTTGAACGCAAACCTCCGACTGTTGTGTAAGTATCTGATGCCGCCGCGCCACTTGCTGTCGCACCGATTTTAAGTAATAGGGCTGAACCTTTTTGAGCCGCCATGTTTATTCTCCTTAGTTATCAAAGACAACAGCGCGAAACCTAATAACTCCGTGCCGTGTAATTCCGTCATTTTCCGATAGCGTTGTTGAAAACTCCTGTCTAACATTCACTAACGATGCGCCTGATACACTTATAGCAGTATTATGAAGTAAATCATAGACCGATTTCATAATCGTCTTAATTTCCCTTCTACCTCTGTATTGTGACCATATATGCATGGTTAAGGTATGTTCTATGCCATCAAGTGTTTTTGTTCCATTATTTGCAGATGTTTCTTCACCGATCTGCACATAAGGGTAATTGGATTGCTGTGGTACATCATCATATACAGGAATGTTTGCACCATCTAGGCCATCAACATTTCCACTCAGCTTTGTAAATATTGCTTTTTGAAGCTCCCAAGAATGAAAAGACATTTCAAGCCCTCGCTTTCAAGCGTGTAAATAAAGATTTAATTTTTGCTCTTTGTGACTCTAGTGCTGGTTGCATAAATGGCCTTGGTTGCATTTCTCTTGTTCCAAATTCTAAATAAACACTATAATCAGCGCGACTTTCAACGTCAGCGCCCATTCCGTCATTATCCTTATCTAAGAATATATTACTTACTAAGAAGCCTGTATCTGTATTTGGTGGCTGACCAGCGGCTGATGCTGTGTGGTTTCCATAAGTTCTACCGCCAGCACTATGAGATTGTATTGATCTTTTTGCTTCATTCATAACTAAAAGGCCAGCTATTGAAATAGTGTCTCTAGTCTGCTTTGCATATTGACTATCTACAGTTCTGTATCTTTTTTTACGTGCAACTTTTGTTCTTATCATATCGCAACGCCCTCAGTGCATAAAATCTTTTGATAACGATTACGCATATCAACATTAATTATACCTGTGATATTAAATAATCTTTCTTGAATAATACCATTATTTGTAAAGGCATATTTAATTCTATGCTTTGCTGTAAGGCCATGACGATAGCGTATTGTTATTTCATATTTAGTTGAGGCTTCTATTTGGTCACCAAATTCTCTTTCACTACCTGATTTTGGAACAATTTGGGCATGAACGTATGCATCAGTTTTCCAGAGAGTTATTGCTCTACCGCCGCCACCATCATCTGCTACGGTCATAGACTGTATTTCTATTTTATGACGCATAGCACCGATAGACATCAGATAACTCCTGTCCTAAATGTTGTATCATATGGGCTAGAATTAAATCTTAGTACCTTATATGGGTCTAATAAGCTTCTAATAACCTTTGGCGGTTGTATAGGTGTTTCGCTATCGCCCCTATGCTCAAATAAGAAAGCTGTATATTGCAAAATTCCTAACTTTATTGCTTCTGGGACATTATTAGGTGACGTTCCATATCCAGCGGTAAAATTTATCTCAATGCCATTAGAAACCCTAAGATCAGTTGGATAAGTTCCACCATCTCTTAATACTATCCTTGCTGGCTCAGAAAAAGTATCAACATAATAATTTGTAGCGCTCCAAGTGCTTTGAACATCGCTATCATTATAATATTTTATACTCTCTACTGAAACTACTGGTGTTGCGGCTAATTCTATATGATCAACATAACTAGTAGTTGAATAACCAGTTCTCATACCTTCCCATAGAATATCGTCAATTTCTCTAGCGCCATCTAACATCATTTGGCATGTGCGATTTATAAAAAATCTGCCAGTATAATTTTCAGCCCAATCAATCGCCGCCTGTAAATAACTGCGAACTTGGCTGTCGTCTATATCTTCATCTAGGCTCAAGTGATTACGAGCCTCAGTGCGGCTTACTGGTGTTACTGATGGACCTGCAATGATCTTTAATCCACTCATAAGCCTATCTCCGTTCTATGTATCTTTACGCTTTTTTGCGTTTTTTGGTGATTTACCGCCTACCCAAGCTTCATTTACATCAGGAGTAGATGGGTCATCACCCTTTAACTTTCCAGATGCAGTTCTAGCTCTAACGGCTTTTGTTTCTGTTGGATTAGCGTTGCCGCCTATCTCATAAGCTACGCCCATATCCACGAAGCTTTTAAAAATTTCTTCTTGCCACTTACCTTGTGACTTATACTCTTTACCAATTTCGAATGTACCTGTCTCAGCACCATCTTCTCTAGTAATTCCAATTTGCGATTTACTCATACTAATTTTCATTTGGGTACTCCCTTATTGAAAGTTGGGGGGCGTTAACCCCCCGACCATTATTATGATGTAGCGTGCTTGAGTACGCGCATTGCTTCTGCCAATACAACTTCACCACCAACACGACGACGAGCTAGGTAACGCACGTTACCAACTTGTGCTTGTGAGTATGGGTCACGAAGAACTGATAAAGCTACACGATCAACAATCATATATCCACGGCGGAAATCACCGAAGAATACTGATTTTGCACCAGAAGCCGCATCAGCAACATCAGGACACTCAAGATATGGTGAACCTAAGATTGTGTTTGGCAAACCAGACTGACCAGAGAAACCAGTTTGGAAGATGTACTGACCAGCAGTATCTTTCAATTTACGGATTGCACCTAGTGTTGAACGATTAAGCATGAATGTAGCATTGTTTGCATAATCTGTTTTAAGATCATGTACCAAATCCATTAGGTTATCTGTTGTGATAGCCGCTGTCGCCGCACCTGTAGCTGTATGTGCTACTGTGTTGCCATCAGCAATACCTGTTGGTTTGTTTGTGCCATTACCAGCAATGAACGCCGCGCCTTCTGCTTTTGCAAACTGTTCAGCAAATTCTTGGTTCATTTCAGCTTCAAGATTGAAAACACTATCTTCAAGTAACATACCAGAAATATCCACTCTCGCGTATAATTCATGTGTTGGGATAGTATTCAAAGAAGTTGTGTAACCAGTTGTCTCTGCACGAGTACCAGTTTCAGCAGTCCAAGCCGCCGCAAATGATGCAGTTTTGCTAGGAACTTCAATTTCTTTATTTGAAGTTTGACGAACACGAGCAACAGAACGTACAGGAGAAATTTCAGTAATTACTTTAATTAACTCTTCTACATACTCAGCTGGTGCTAAGTTACCAGCAGTAGCCGCAGTGCCAACAGTTAAAGCTTTCACTTCTTCTGGTGCCATGTTAGCTTCGCCCTTACGCATGAAGTTGTCCCAAGCTTTTAGGGATATATCAACTTCTTTAGCTTCCATCATATTTGCTGGACGCTTTAGCATAGTTTCGATTTCATTTAACTTTGCTTCGAAACCCTCAGAGTGCTTTTTTTGCTGTGTTAAAGACTGATTGATGTCTTCAAATTTGTCCATATCTGCTTCGATACGTGCAAGTTTAGCTTCTGTTTCGCCTTCGGCAGAACCTTTAGCTTCAATTTGTGCCAAACGATCATCATTTACTTTTTTAAATTCTTCAAAAGCACCTGACATCGCTTCTACGGCTGATTTTACTTGATCTTCCATTTGGTAGACCCTTTCCGTTTAAGTTTTGAGGATGTTGGTAAGGCTGTTTAGAGCCTCAAGGACTTTAGGCGTTTCCTCTTTTACAGCATCCCGCTGTTCAAGTGCCTTGGAAACGGCATTTGCCGCCGCCTTTGCTTCATTGCGTGATAGGTTTCCTTCATCCCGAAGAAAAGTTTCCCATTCACGAATGGAGCGATCTGTGCCTTTTACCGCTTGAACCCTTGCGCGTGGGTTCATTGGAAAAGTAACAGCAGAAATTTCCATCAGATCGACTGATTTAAGTCTGCGAGTTTTGCCCTTCTCGTCATAATCGACATATTTAGGCTCTACACGGTATCCTATAGATAATCCATCAAGTGCGCCCATCTTCATAAGCTCATGCACCTCACGGCCTCTCTGTGTTCCCATAGCGAGCCGGCCTTTAACCTTTAGGCCACGATCATCTTCTATTATTTCATCGAATACGCCAATAGGCTCGTCTGATTTGTGTTGATATAATAATTTAACGGCTTTTGCGCCTTTGCGTCCGATTGATTTTGCAAACGCACCTTTTTCAATAATATCGCCACCTAAGTCTTTATTACCGAAAATAGACCCATATCCAGAAAACTCACCTTCATTTTCTTCATTATCTTGCGCTTTAATTTCAAAAGATACATCAACGCGACCATCTTCGAACTTAGTTTCAAGACCAGAGGGTTTTATCTCTTGGTCAATTTGGTTTGCGTCATCCATACTCTGACCTCTTACTTTCATTTAAACTTATATATCATCTGATATTTTCGCTTATTATTTAAATAGTTTTAAATCACACTGACTAAAACTTAGAAACATATATAGCACAAGTATAGAGTATTTTAAATCGTTTGTTAATCCCTTTCATCAAGGACACTATCTTCTGGTGTTATATATAATAAAACGCATCTACAGTTTATCACATTTGCCGCGCCACCTCTTGGGTCAGCTGGCCTAGACATTAATCTAGTTCCAAAATCACTAGGCACTTCAAAGTCATCGTCCATAGGTACTATTTTTCCATTCATCTGCGCATGATTACTTCTAGTTCTATCATCAGATACAGAAACCCATTGCTTTTGTAGATCAGGTAAATTTAAAGATTTTGCAACACTGTGATTAGCATAACTTGCGGCGTTGTGAGTTTCGGTGCGCGCTATAGTTGCTGATCTTAATTGTGTATATTGCCCTCTTGTTGATTGATAAATTGCATCTGCAACAAATGCTACACCCATTGCCTCTGCATCTGCCATGAGCATAACTTCAACTAATTTTTTTCTTGTAGTGTTAGCAATATTCTTTACTGCAATTAGGCCATACAACCTCATATAATCCCTTATTAAAACCTCAAACTGACTATCCTGTTTTTGATTTCGCAACATTCTAAGACCGAATTCTTCTATAACAGAACGATAATGTGGCTCTAATATTTTTATTAATCTACCTTCAATTAGATTACCTGATAACTCAATAGAACGGCGTTCTGTATATTCACGCCTTGCTATGTCACCAATTTTTGCGAATTCTGTAACTAAAAGAAGTGTTAGCTTACGTTCAAAAGATTGTCGTAATCTATTCTGTTCAGCTATTTCACGTCTGGCATTGTACTTAGTGCCACCGAATTTCTTTGCTTCATATTTTGCCATAGTCCACCTCTTTGTGTAGACTATAGCATTTTGTTATTTATATCACCATCAATTTATCAATATTTAACCCAGCTAATACCATAATAGCTGTAAATACTATTGCTATGAACCAATCATCCCGACTCATATTTCACCTTCAATCTTCACGCCATCACGATAATCATCAAGGTCAAAATATCTGCCATTGTTTTCAAGTACAACAAAGCTTCCGTCAGATGCATAAACAAAATAGCATTGGTCATGACTTGTTTTTCTATATCTGTTGCTCATATATCCAAACACTCCATCATTTATTCCAAGTATTTTGAGCATTTTATTTGCTTTTTCGCAAATTTGATTACCAGTAATATCTTTATCTGGTGCTTGCAATCCAATCCATATTTTCATTGTATTGTTTTTTATTAATAGTTCTACAGGTGCTTTCATTTTCTTGTCCCTTCGTTATAAAAAGCCCCAGCTATAATTAGCTGGAGCAAGTAATTATGTTAAGATATTGTACCTTCAATCTTAACAAAGTCACGCCCGAAATAATTTAGGTTAAACCATCTTCCACTGTCTTCAAGTCCAGATATACCAACGTCGCTATTATAAATATAAAGACATCCCCCATATTGAGTGCTTTTATATTTAGGGTCATTGTATTGAAATTTCCCATCATTAACACCAAGGCGTTTAAGCATTTTATTTGCTCGGTCACAAATTTCATGCCCAGTATAATGTTCATCTGGCTTTTGGAGTTCTATCCAAACATCCATTGTTTTCATCGTTTCCATTTCTTGTCCTTTTAAATTTGAGATGCCCCAGCCGTTATAGCTGGAGCTGTTGATTATTTATTTAAGTCTCCAAAAAATAATTCAGCTACGCTTTGTCTTTTTTTTAGCTGGTTTCTTTTTAGATGGCTTCCACATTTCTTCGTGTTGCCTGTTTATATCGCCCCAGATAAAGTCATGTATGCTTCGTGCATTTTCTGCTATAACTGGTTTTTTTCTAATTGGCTTTTTCAAGTTCTTGTCCTCCTTTCATTAGTCTTATAATAACATTATAATCTATTTAACATTTAATGTCAATAGTTAAAATTATACTTATTTTAACATTTATAAATAGTTTATATATTTTGTTAATAATAATATAAATTTTGGGACTTTACTTAACATTCGAATCATGCTATAATCTAATTATATTAGATTGAAAGGACACTAATATGGTTGATTTTATTTATAACGATGGCGGACGTATCGCATCAGGTCGCAGAGGCATAGCTGGTGATTGTGCAGTACGTGCAATGGCGATTGCTTTAGAGCTAGATTACGATGCTTGCTATAAAGAAATAGCTCAAGCTAATAAGGATAATGGGCGCGCTAAGTCTGTTCGTAACGGCGTTATGAAAGACGTATATAGCGCAGTTTTAAAACGTCATGGATGGGTTTGGCATCCAGCGCCAAAATTTAAGCATGTGAAGGCTAGAGCCGAAGATATGCCTGACGGTGTTGTTATAGCTAGACAGGCAAGGCACTTTGTTGCGGTTATTGATGGGGCTGTTCACGACATATGGAACAGCTCGCAAAAAATGGTCTACGGTTACTGGGCTAAAGCTTAAAACCAAAAGCCCTAGCTAATAAAGGCTAGGGTTAATCTAATATCAGAGGACAAGAATATGACAACTATAACTACACATTTTGAAAATGCTTTTAGGTCTGAAATTCAAAATAAAAAGAATTGGCATTTAGGGAAACCAATTGAAAAAAGGCTTAATATTTCCATCTTTGTATATATGTATTTATATAATCCATTAGGATTTACCTTTGAGCAGGTTAATTTAATAATTAAACAAAACCTTGAAAGAAGCATTGGTCAATTTAAAGGTAAATGTATTGAGCAAGTCGAATTACATTACCTTGGGAAAGATATAAAAGAACATCTAAAAGAAAGTGGTGAGAGTTTTGATGAATATTTGGATAGGGGTTTATTATGACATATAAAAAAGCTTTAGTTAAACATTTCAAATGCTTTGAATTAAGCAGAGTTCCATCTCTTAGAGAGAAAAGTTACGGTATTTTAAAGCATACAATTATAGCTCATTACGTGCATCACGACGTTAATCGCAGTAGGTACATTTTCTTTCGTAAGGTTAATGAATGTAGGGGATTTGACAAAATTGTAGCTTCACTTTCTTTTAAAGAATACACCGTAAAGGTTTAATTATATGCAAACTAAAAAAAATTCAGCTTTAGAGGCAGTAACTAACATAATCATAGGGTATCTTATAAGCGTTACCTCGAACTGGTTAATACTGCCTCTGTTTGGATACAATGTAACCTTATTAGATAGTTTTGGCATAGGTTTAGCATTTACATTCGTTAGCTTAATAAGAAGTTACCTGTTGCGACGCATTTTCAATAAATATGATGCCTAATATAGAAAAAACAATTGTCAGAGAAGCAAAGCTAGAAGACGTTAAATACGTTATTAGTCTCAGCAAAAAAGAGAGCCTTAGTTTAGGGTTCATTCCTAAAATGGCTTATGAGGCGGCTATCACTGGAATTAAAACTGGTAAAAGATGGTCGCCTGTTTGCAATGACAAATTATTCGTATGCACTGTAAATGATGATCTTGTTGGTTTTTGTTTGGCCAGTTTTGGCAAAAGAAACGCTATATATAGAAAAGGAAAGATTGCACAGATATGTCTTCAAGAAGATGCCAGAAAGTTTGAGCGAGGACGGTTGTTATTAAATAGTGTTGTCAAATGGGGTTTATCTATAGGAACATTATCGTTTGATGCTGGTTGCGCTGATGATTTAGAAAGTAACTTTTTCTGGCAAGCTATGGGGTGGGAGATGGCAAGCACAAGATTAGGTATAGGCCATAAAAATACTTGGGTACAAACCAGTAAAAGAAAAATTAATATATATAATTATGACCCCAACTGGTTAGTTGGCCTTATGAGGTCACAAAAATAACAATATTTTTATTCTTTAGTGCTAAGTGGATGGTCTTTAGGCAGTAAATCAGTGTCATATTTTCCGCTCTTAAAGCGCCCTGTTCTTACAGCGCTCAAAAACCCATTAACTCTAGCATAAGCCCATTGGTCTGCACTACTAACGCTTGGGCGTACACTTTGTGGGTTGTTTTGATATGCTCCAACTCCACGTCTAAATACTGCCTCTAGCATTCTTTGAGTTACACGCCTTCCTTTTTGATCTCCATGCTTGTCATTGTGATCTTTAACCTTTTCTGCCAAACCCTTTTTGACAGCTTCACTAATTTTAGCTTTTATATCCATTATGTCTTCGTTGGTGAAGAATTCTTCTAATTCAAAATTTTTGTCACGTTCTTTATCAAGCTGTGAGGCTTTCTTTCTTGCCCAAGTTTGACCAGCATCGCCGCCCCATAATAACCAAGCAATAAGACCGGCGCTTGGATAACCTTCTTCACCTCTACTAAAGCCTACACCCTGCTTATCAACCTCATGTCTGCTGAAATAGCTGTGCATTCTTCTTACTGTTCTTGGGCTTAATCTCTCGCGTGATTTTAATTGATTTGCTCTTGATACACCAACTAATGTTCCGCCACGATTAAACTCTTTTCTAAGCTTTAAGCCACGAGTAGCATTTGTCTGCATTGCTTCGGTTGGTATCGTGTCAATGTCGCTTTCTGCTTTTTCTTCAACTTCTTCTGCATCTTTCCATGCATTACAAACATATTGAATTCTAACTTTTGCATTGAATAGGTCACAAACATTATTTTCATAGTGGACACAATTTCCACATCTTTGTTCTTCATTGCCCATCCTATAAGCATTTGGTAATTCATCTGGTACTTTCTCACCGTCTGGGTATTCATCAAGCTTAGTTTCACCATATGCTATTTCTGCGTCTTGCTTTGCGTCATCACCACTTGCTGATGGAACAGTTGGGCTACCTAATGGGAAAAGATTAGCCGCTATATATACATCGTCGCCACCCTCAATAGGTGTTAAACCTAATCTGTCTCGCGCTTCATTTCTTGTAATAATTCCCTCACGTACTGCGGCTGTTACGTTCTCATAAACGCGCTTTCTGCGCTCAACCATAGCTGGGATGCTGTCATAATCGTAATCAATTTTAATATTGTCACCAAATGAAGGCGAAAGCCATTCGTTTAGATCATTACAAACACGCATTGCTAATGGTATGATTGTTTCCTCATACATAGCCAGACGTGCTTCCTGTATATTCGAATATGTTTGGCTATCTGGTATACCAATAATCTGAGATGGAATGCCAAAGCAAAGTGCAATGTCTTTAGCCGCCATATGCTTATTTTGTAAGAAATCCATGTCCTTTGGTGTCATACCCATTTCTTTCCAATCGAAATCACCTTCAAGCAACATAGGTTTACCAGAGTTATTAGTGCCACTCATTCTGCGGTCTAAATCGTCTTTTATTTGTTTTCTTTGAACATCGGACATCATCATAGGTGCGCCAGATGTATCTGTAGGCTTAAATATTACAGCCCCTGATGGTCTAGCTCCATTAACAAGCAACGCTATATTGTGTTTTGCTATGAGATTGTGTTGATCGACATCTATTGAAGCCGCCATGAGTGGTGACATACCAAGATAATCATCTAATGGATTCCAAGTTTTAAAATGCTTTACCTCTGATGCACCTGTAAATGGGTCAGCATCATAAGTTTTTACGACCTTACCATTAAGCATATAATTATACCCTTTTGGTATAGCCGTATTGCTTGGGATTATTTCAACTCTATCTGGCCTTAAAAGGTGTAACTCAGATGGCACGCCGCCAGCGGTGCTACTAATAGCGAAACTATTACCAGATAATAAAATATACGCATAAAGAGATTGAAAATATTCATTTCCTGCCTGTATTGGGTTTGGTTTCTTTAAAAGTGTTAATAATGGGTGCTGTTCTAGCTCTACATCGCCTTGATAAACTTTAAAATTTATAGAAGCGGCGGCATTTGATATTTCATTAACGCATTTAAAAACTACCGCATTTTGCTGATAACCTTCTTTTGCATAAGAGTTATAATTATCTTGCCTGTTATGATATGGAGTTGTTTGTTGCATATGCACTCTTGGCGCTTCTTTATGTTCTAAATTTAGATTGTTACGTTTTAAAAAATCAAAAAATGCCATTAGCTAATTCTCCACATTGGCTGTCCAGTAGACGCGCTCAGTTCTGTTAAAGCCCATACTAAGGCATCTAATCTATCTGGGCTAATGTTACCACGTCCGTTATAAAAAATCATCTGTTCTTCCAGTTCTGGAAAATTACCAACATGAAATACCTTTTCACTTTCATATAGTGCCGCAATAGGTTCAGCACGTAACATTTTGCCTCTGGTCGCCCTTACTGAGCGATATGAAACATTCCTATCTGTATTTCTTAACAGATTTTCAACCAAATCACCACCATTATTGACTTCCGCTATAATTCTATCTGCAGAGTATTGCTGATATTTACTTATAGCCCTTCTAATCCATTGATCTGGTGACCCTCTAAGAGAGCAATCTTCTAAAATATAATACTTATCAGTATGATTTTCTTTTCCAGCAACAACAATACCAGTTTCGTCTGAGGTAGCTTTACCTGTTACAGATGGGTCAACCGCGATAACTATACGATTTAACTCAGGTACTTCCTGATCTGTAACACGACAGCTTTGTAATAAATCTCCGTTCCATAAAGCACCTTCAACCTCTTTCATATAATCTCCAAGCCATATGTGATTATATTTAAGTATATTATTGACCATAGAACGTCTGGCCATCTCTTTTGTTGCTTCTGTTACAAATGGATTTTGTTGATAATTAACATGAACTAAAACTGCATTATCATTGTTAATAAATATTTGTTCTACAGGGTCAGTGTTTAAATTTGGATTCCAACTAAACCACAGCTCTGATCCTTCTTTTCTAATTGTAGGGTCTAAAAGCTCTAATGATCTGTTAGACATAGATTGTGCCTCTTCAACCCAAGCTACATCGAAACCTTCTAAAGATTTTACACTTTCAGCTGTATGATCTTGCATACCTTGGAAGATAACTATTCCATCACCATTAACAGACATTATTCTGTTTTTCTGTATTTCAAAATAATGCCCAACGCCTAATGCTTCGATTTTATCCTTTAAGAGTTGTAGTGATGAAAATTCTAATGATTTTTGCACTTCACGAATACAAATTATTTTTGTGTCAGGTTCTTCTATAAGTCTTTCAATACAAGCTTCACCAAAAAAGTGTGATTTACCAGAGGCACGACCACCTTTAGCGCCTCTATATCTAGGTTTGCCACGCTCCCCACTTATTAGTGGAATAGCCCATCTAGGTGTTTGTATCGGTAGGGTCGACAATTACACGCTCAATTTTTGTTATTACAGCACCACCGTCTTCACCAGTAAGTTCCATATTAGTTTTATCTTTTTGATTTAGATATTGCTTACCCAACCAAACAAGCATTTGAGAATTACCTTTTTCAGCCGCTGACCATTGCAAACGCCTAAGTGACATTTTGCCTTCATCATTATGTTTCCTATAGAGGTCTTCAAAATTTGCGTACCCCATTTCCTTTAAACGCCTATTTAAAGTAGTGTCTGACATATCTAAAACAGAGCAACATTCTTTCTGTGTACACTGTATTCTAATCATATTTAAAAGTTTATTAAAATCTTTTGTATCCAAGGGTTTAGATGCACCTTTTGGTCCACGCTTATTTCCTTTTGTTTCCTCTTGATTTTCTTCTATCATAACTTCACCTATTAAGCAGTAAATGTGTTCAATTCTATCATAAATTATGAATTATTTAAGAGTTAATTTATTTAGGGCTTTTTTGGTCATCATATTCTACGCCTGTAGACTCTAATATAGCTTTTCCTCCAGTGAAATCTTCCCATCTTTTTATAATTACATCACAATATTTAGGGTCTAGTTCCATCATACGACATACTCTATTTTTCTTCTCACTAGCTATCATTGTAGAGCCGGAGCCGCCAAATAAATCTAAAACTATGCCATTTACCTGACTTCCATCATCTATAGCCTTCTCAACTAACTCAACTGGCTTCATAGTAGGGTGTAAATCATTTTTAGCAGTTCTTTTTATACGCCATATATCCATTCCATTTTTACCACCATAAAACTTATGATTGTTTACCCAACCATAGAACATCGGTTCATACATACTCATATAATCGCTATTGCTTAGAGTATGATTACCTTTATCCCATATAACTAGAGATCGACACTGTAATCCTACACGATCAAAACTTGAATAATACTGGGCTATTCCCAACCTATAGAAAGTAATATAAAAAGCACCATCAACCTTTGCTTTTATTATTGTATTAATACTATCTAAGAAGTCATCACCATCTGCCTTAGACATTTTATCATTCTTTATTGCTCCGTGTTTAGCATTGAAAGATTTACTTCCATCAGCGTGTATCCCACCAGTGAAATCCATCAAATAAGGTGGGTCTGTGAATATCATGTTGGCTGTCTCTGGCATAAGCTTATCAACACTATCAATAGAAGTGCTGTCACCACACATAAGTCTATGCTTTCCTAAAATCCAAACATCGCCCTCTACCGTAATGGGTGTTTCAGGAATCTCAGGAACAGCGTCATCTTCTGTTAGACCCTCTTTTACATCTTCTATTAATAAATCTGATAATTCATCTGCACTAAAACCGATTAAATCTATATCAAAATCTAACTCTTGTAGACCTTCGAATTCTAACTTTAACATCTCTTCGTCCCAAGTAGAATTCATAGCTAATTTATTATCGGCTATTACATAAGCTTTTTTCTGTGCTTCTGTCCAGTTAGTAGCTTTCATTGCAGGAACTTCATCTAAAGAAAGCTTTCCAGCCGCCATAATTCTTCCATGACCTGCTAAAATAGTATTTTTTTCATCTATAAGAATAGGTACTGTAAAACCCCACTCCTGTATACTAGACGCAATCTGATTTACCTGTTCATCACTATGTACCCTAGAATTCATAGCATAGGGCAGAACATCTTTAACTTTAACTAATTCAACCTGTACCGCTGGCCATTCATTTTTCATAAAGTATCCTCCTAGATACAAAATCCACCTTTAGCGCATTGAATAACATTGCAACTAAAGGTGGTAAGTAAAGTGTAAGAGGGGAGCAGTATACCCTATTTATACACTATTGTTTGTATAAATATGCAATATATTAACTTTTTTGTCTAGTATCTTAATAAATAGCTCCTCATAATAAACGAGGAGCTAAGTGGGAGAGGAGGGAAATGATGTTCCCAATTCTTAATATACACTAAAATCAGCTAATTGTCCCTAATAATTCAATTGATAATGCTTTTCTTTTTTCAGCATCAGGTTCTTTTCTACTTATTATTGGAATTTGCTTTTTAGGCTGTAAAGCTACAACCCTTTTTCTAGCCTTAATTATTAATTTCAAAACTAAACCTTCGTGCGGCCTTTTTGATGGGTATTCAATAAGATATTGCCTACAAGCATTTGTAATTTCTTGTTCAGTATAATCCTGCAACATATCCATCCATCCAAGCAAAATATCACGCTTTATCAATTCATCTTGTGGGACTTGAAAGTATCGACCCATCAGTGCTTGTGCTTTAATAGCTATAAATGCCCTATGCTTAGATAATTCATCATCATTTAAAACAGTTGTTTGTAATACAGGTAAATTGCTCATCTTTGCACCCTCGCTATATCATTTACCATATTTCTAAATTCATAATCTATATTATCACTTTTATCAATTTCTATATCATCATCCCATCTTCCTTGATTAAGCCAAGTCGCAGGGTGAGGTATAAATTTCTTTTCTTTATGAGAGACGCTATCTGCATATGGTTTTACTGCATCGAGTATCTTATCTACACCAACAGCGTGTGATGCTTTAGAAAAAGCTTTTTCAGCATTAGCTTTACCAACTTTTCTTGGATACATTAACCAGAAATGATTAAAAGCAATAGAAACTGATCTTAATATTGGTTCATTTACATGGTTATTTATTACATGGTTATTGGTATCTAAATTCTGGACGGTGGGCTGTCCAAATTCTACACCCCCACCCTGCAAATTTTGCACCCCCTTATTTATATGAAGATTATATAAGTTAGATGTTTGTTGTCCATTATGTCTAACCCTACCTATTCTCTCAATTAATCCTTTGCTCTCTAAAACTTTTAGGTGATTAAATATAGAACTTTTAGACATATTACAGTCTCTTGCCATTCTGCTTATACTAGGAAAACATCCATAATCAGGATTGTGCCTATTAGATAACATTAATAATACAATTTTTTGTGATGGGCTTAAATCAGGCATATGTAATGCCCATACTACTGCTTTCATACTCATAATTTTGTCCTTTCTTTTTATATTAATATATTTAAACAAATAGTTATTAAAATCAACTTTTTTGTTGTGTTAATGTTTTTTTCATATATATTGGGTTTTGTGTAGTTTGCTTCACTGATCAGGTAATAATGCTTGTGAAGGGTTTGGTAGCCAGCAGACTTCACCTAACCCCACACTAAGTCTCTTGTCCTTTCGTAGTGTGGGGTTTTATTTATTTTCATCAAAGTATTCAGATAATTTTTCTAATGTAGACAGTGAAGGTTTTCCATCATTTTTTCTTATTCTAGATAAAGACATATATGTTAATCCGCATTTATCCGCTACATATGATAATCTTCTATCAACAAGTTTCTCTCTTACTTCTTGAGCTGTTAGTAATTTTGCTGTCATTTTTTTCTCCAAAGTTAAATAATTCATTTTTATCTTTACATTAATTAAGTTAAAAGTTAATATTTGTAAATAGAGAATATATGGACAGGAGAAAATAATGAAAAACCCACCAATAAGTTTTGTAAAATCTCAAATAGTAAATGCGATTGCAAACCATACTTTAGAATTATTAGAACGTGAGAAATCAGGTGAAATTGATAACCAGCATTTCTTGGCATGTAGCTTTCCAGCAAACGCTATAAAAACAATAGATAAAGCAATAGCTAATTCTATTGAGTTATTTAATTCAGAGGATGCAACCAATGAGAATTGATAGTGCAATGATCACAGCTATTTCCGAAGAGCTTGCTCCTTATCGTGATGATGAGGACGCATTCTGGGATACACTGGATGGTGAAACAGATGTTCTTGATCTGGTCACTAAAATATTATTAAAAATTTCAGAAGCAGAAGCATGGTCTAATTCATGTGCAGATGTTTCTAAAAAATACGCAGAGCGAAAATCAGGTCATGATGCAAGAAAGCAAAAGCTTACTAAGATGCTCAAGACTATTATGCTCTGTGCAAATCAAACTAAAATCCCACACGCTCTAGCAACCATATCTCTGAGGAAAGGTACTGAAAGCGTTAACATCATCAATCCTGATGAAATACCAACACAATTAACTAAGGTGTCTATCACACCAGATAAAACAGAAATCAAAAAACAACTCAAAGCGGGTGTCAAAATTGATGGGGCTGAATTAGTCACTGGCGCTCAAACTATATCAATAAGGACTAAGTAATATGAAAAATGAAATTACAGAATACATAAGGGACAATGATACAGCATATCGAGATGCCCTTGTTGCATTCGCAAAAGCACAAGCTGAAATGGGTGCGGCTTTTAAAAATTCTAAAAATCCATTCTTAAAAAATAAATATGCTGACTTAACAGCAATACAAAATGCTATTTATCCACCATTCCACGCTAATGGTTTTATTATACAGCAATGCCCAGACAGAGATGAACTTGGAACTTATGTCGAAACAATACTTAGGCATACATCGGGTGGGTCATTTGCTTGCAAGGTTTACTTGGAATATAAAGCAAATGATATGCAATCAATGGGGGGTGCTATCACATATGCGCGCAGATATGGATTATCTGCCCTTACAGGCGTACCTATTGAAGATGATGATGGGAATATGGCAAATGGTAGAACAGCCCCTGTATCGCATAAATCAGAACACCGTATCGATACACCTAAAAAAGACCGTATCGATACGCTAGAACAGCGCGGTATAAAGCTCATGAAATTTATAGAAACTGCTACGGCTAATAATTTTGACGCTATGTTTGACAAAGCATTTAACCTAATAAAAGAAATTGCAGAAACAGATAAAGAATTTTCAGATAAAATATCTACTGCATGGGAAAACAAATCAATCGAACTAGGAGTAAGTTAAATGGGTGTAATGACAATATTTGGTAATATAACCAGAGATGCCGAAAACAGAACAACACAAAACGGTAATACTGTTACTAGTTTTAGTGTGGCTGAAAATGATAGGCGCACAAAAGAAACTATATTTTATGATTGTTCATACTGGGGTCAAGGTGGCAAAAATGTTAGTGAATACCTAAAGAAAGGAACTAGCGTCCTTGTAACTGGCAAATTTGGGACAAGAGAATATAATGGGAAAACTTACTTAACTGTTAATGTATATGATCTACAACTTGCAGGGGGTCGGCCACAGAATAATTCTAATAATTATCAAGCGCCATCACCAAGCCAAAACGATTTAGATGATGACATCCCGTTCTAAAAAAATAGAAATACAAGTAAGACTGTGTGATGGGGTATTAATTCCTGTCACACAGTATGATGCAGAAACTATGGAGTCCTGTAAACAAAATCAGTTATTTAATCTAAAAATGACATCTAAAAGATCAGACCCACATCATAAATTATACTGGGTAATATTAACTAGAGTTGTTGTTTCTACAGGAAAGTGGCCTACACCAGATCACCTTCATCACGATATAAAATATTTAACTGGTTATTATAAACCTCAAATAAACAAAGTAACTGGTGAAGTATTTTATGTCGTCGATAGCATAAAATTCGAAGCTATGGATCAGAAAGAATTTAATATATTTTTTAAAAATGCCATGCAGATTTTAACTGAAAAATTAGAGATAGACCCAATGGAGTTATTAAAGTGAAAAAGGAATATACCGAAGAAAAAATAATGATTAGGGCTATGCCGTGTCTAAAATGTGGCGCAAAACCAAGAGAGCATTGCAAAAGGCCACCAAGAGAAGATGGTCTAATAAGAAACCACAATGAGCGTATGCTTTTATGGCATAGGTTTATTAAATATACAGAAAAAAATGAGGTAAATCTATAATGACTTTTTATACATTTCTTGTAATAACATATGTCGTTGCCGGCGTAGAGATAGAAAAGAAAACTTTATATAAAAACGCATACGAGTGTGGAAACGCATTACCAGCCGCATATAAACCATATGAAGATATGGACAGCATGGGGCAATGTATTGAAACAGATAAAATATCTGAAATTAAAACAAAGCCAAAATTAAGACCAAAAAATTTAGAGGTTAAATAATTATGTGGTCAAATCTCAAACAGCAAAAGCCAATTAGAAATGAAAAATTTTTAAATAAGATCAGGCAAAGGAAATGTGTAATTTGTCAAAAATTTGGAGAAGTTCAAACGACAATGACAACAGCACACCATGTCATACATGACAGAAATAGCGGCGGTAAGACCTGTGATATGCGTGCAATACCTTTATGTGATGGACACCATCAGGGAATGTGGGACACTACAAAGGTAGCTATACACAAAGAAAAAAAGAAATGGCGTGAACTTTATGGGGCTGATTGGTCATATTCAGATTAGGTCAATGGAAAACGAAATTCATTTTTCCAACTCATCCCATTGTATCTTAACATGTGTTTCTGCTTTTTGATCTAGTTTGCAATAACTCTTAAAAGCTGACAAATGCCAAACCTGTGCATCGTCTTTATAAACAACTTCATTACACCCATCCAATACAGCTTTAGCTAAGTTATCAATGTCAGGCTTAGAAGGTACTAAAACTCCAGACTGACAAAGGATAGTTTTGGTTTTTGTGTATGATTTAGGTACATCAAAATAAAAAGATATAATAACACTTATCCTTCTATCAGTAACCTTTAGCCTAGAGTTCTGCATAGCAACCCAAGCAGATTGTTTAATGAGAGTTTCACGTTGACGAGTTTCTTTTGGTGTATATGCGTGTCCTTGCTTGGTAAATCTTGGTCGAGCTTTTCCAGTTGGCTTACCAGCTACTATAAACTCACAATTTTTTATCGACATTTCATTTTTCCATTAATTTATACTTATCTTAACATTATACATAAACGTATTAGAAGGCAAAAAAACCGCTTCAATGCGGTTATCTTAAATAATTTATACTTGTTGTTGACATAACTAACAAATTAACCTAATATATTTACACAAGATAAATGAAAGGACAAATTATGAGCTTAGATAACTTTAGAACATTACAAGCTAACCGCATAATGCAAGCCAAAGCAAAACTGCAATCTAAAATAGTAGATAATGGCGGATTAGGCGTGATGGCAGGTTTATATGAAGGCGAGCGCCGCGTCAGCGCTAAGATTATTACAACTAAATTTGGAAAAGCTTGGTTACTAAACGATAATGAGGCTGATCTTATTAAATTAAGAGGAAAGCCATATTTACCATTTGGAAAAACTAGCCGAGTATTAAAAAACTTAGGCTTATCACAATGCGATGAATTAGCTCCAGCAACGGCTGTTTTAACTAACTGCGCTACTAATGTTTTTCCATATCGTATCGGTAATGAGTGGGGATTAGATGCTGTTAAAGTGGGAGATCAAAATGCAAATTAAAGGTGCAAAAACTATTTTAAAAAAACGATGTGAATTTTATGGAAAAGATTTACCTTGGTTATTCAAAAAAGTTGATGAAGGCTGGGATGAACCCGAAAATGTGAAGCGTGCTGTTCAAGTTTACAGAAATAACATTAAAGACCAAGATTACTGGTTACAAAGTTATGGAAGAGATTCTTGGTGATGTGTTACGATAATGAACATACATTTGAATTAGAATACAGAGGCTTCACTTTTGAGGTCTCTGTAGAATACGATATTGAGTTAGATCGCGGCACGCAATTTAGCCCACCAGAGGTAAATATAGATTTTTGTGATATATTTAACCTTAAAAAACGCAAACCTATCTCAAACAGGCTTAAAAACGCTCTTATAGTAGAATTTCAAGACCACTTTGAGGAAACAGTACAGGAGAACCATTTATGATAGATAAACTACATACAGCTATGGAAGCTTCACTCACGGATGCTAAATCAAAATTAGCTAATATCCAAATTGAAAAACAAAAACTAAATGAAAAAGAAAAAGTTCAGAATGAAAGGATTGCTTGGGTTAAAGAAGAATTAAATAAATTAGAAAAATTGATGGGAGATCAATAATGGAAAATCAAACTAAAATGATAAAAGCACACCTTGATAAAGGTCATTCGATTACAGCTTTTGAGGCTCTTAAATTATATGGGTGCTTGAGGTTAGCGGCTCGTATGCATGATTTAAAGCAATCAGGATATTCATTTCATAAAGAAATGGTAACTGCAAGCAATGGCAAGCGTATCGCTGAATATACAAGAGTTTAAAATGACATCTGAATTAGAAGTTGAAATAAAAAAATTAATAAAAAAAACTAAAAATGAAATAGAAATACACAGAACTCATAAGCGTGTTTATAGACGTGGCTTAAAAACAAAAATACGTGAATATTATGAAAAAAGAAAACTCTGTGATTTCTACTTAAAGGAATGTCACAAAAAAATTTCAAATTACAGAATAGAATTAGAAAAAATAAAACAGGAAAGACAATGAAAAATTACTTGAAAGAATTCATGAAAACAAAAGGCAGAAAGCCTACAGAAGCAGAACTTGGTCAAATGATGCATATGTCTGCTAAGGGAACAGCTGGTGCAAAGAAAGAAAAAGAAAGTGTCTACGCTTTTGGCAAAACTACTCAAACACATAATAATTTAGGGGGTAGAACAAAAATACCCTTAAAGCTTAGTGATAACGCAAAAAGAATAAATGATTTAATACATAAGAAATTCGATCAAAAAACAATTGCTGTTATATTAGACCTAAGAGAAACAACTGTTAGAAATATTATTAAACACGCTAGATTACCGCGTAACGATGAACAAATAATATAATTATCGTGTGGGTAATTTCATGCCCGATTTTACCCACAAGATGTTGTATCTGCATAATGTTCTGGACGCAAGCCCGCCATTGCTGTCAACCTATTTAATTCTTTTTTTCCGTCCTCAGTAATTTCAAAGCCATCATCAATATCACGCAAAAAATTATTAGTTGTCAAATCTTCTAATATAACAGGATAGGGAACACGTCCGCACGTAAAGGCAATTAATCCACCCAGCCTTGTTATTTGTTTACGTGATAATTTACCTTCGCTACCTAAAACAGTCTTCATTACTTAGCCTATTAATTTTTTATAGGTTTTATTTCCAACGATACCATCAGCAGTCAATCCGTTTTGCTCTTGCCATTCCATGACTACTGATTTTGTTACAAGACCAAAAACTCCATCTGCATCAAGACCTAGTGCTTTTTGAATAGCTTTTACTTCATCGCCTGTACTACCAACCTTTAATAAAACTGGCGCTGGCTTTGGAACATAAGTGCCATCTAATATTTCCAATGCTTTGATGTAATGATGTTTTCTGTCTTCTAAACCTATAGTGCCACCATTAACTAGCTTAGTCATAGTAAGAATATCACCATCATCTGCCGATCTATTAATGTTTCTACTATTCCAATACCAACAAGCACTATGCAAAGCACCCATTTTTGTTTCCAAATATTCTATTGCTTCTGAAATTGCCATGTTCATATCGTTTGCAAATCTTGTGACATTTGAACGGCCTGTTAATTGAATGACCCCTCTGCCACGAAATTTCCAACCATCATTTGAATCAGTATCGCCATTTTTCATTCTATTGGCATATACTACGTTTGCTATGTCTTGCGGCTTTCTGTGGTACTTCTCTGCGTCTCTGCCAGCGTTTTTGAAGTATTTAGGAAAGATTGCATTCAAACCTTTGGCTGAATAATTCAAATTTTCTTCTAAAACTTTAAAATTTAAACTTTCATGACCGCATTGAGCTATGAAACCAGCTATACGTGCTGGCGTGTTTATTTCATATTCTGGTAATAACTTTTGCATTGGCTCAACCCAATCAGACCAACTTGAGTTTCCATGTAGTAATTCTTTTATTTGAACATCAGTGAGTTTCATTTTATTTCCTATCCAAAAAATTAAGCCGCATTTCTAATTCTTTTATTTGTAGCTCAATGGCGCGCACTCGTTTTATAGCATCTGCAACTTCAGGTGGGGGCTTAAATTGATCTATCCAATCATCAT
>JAAHTG010000638.1_pt1 | contig 29170 bp, 27 predicted proteins | sample 6116081 | NCBI WGS metagenome assembly JAAHTG01 (sample SAMN13939989, study PRJNA603662) | sponge metagenome | isolation source: marine sponge | host: Mycale hentscheli | place: New Zealand | collected 2005 | reverse complement strand
GTTAAAGTGCTTAAAGCATTTGACAAAGCATCTACAGTTAAAGAAGCCAAAGTTATTTTTGAAACATTAAATGAAGGGTTAATTAGCAAAGCTAAAGCACCTGTTAATGAAGTAAAAGGTAGCGCATCTAAAGTAATGGGTACAGCTCCCACTACTAAAAAACCAATCGTTGAAAGCAACGAAATGGTTGATAGATTTAAGAAATTAGCTGGAATTATTTAATAAATTTTAAATTTTAAAAACATGAGTTTACAATCTCTTTTAGAAAGTGCAAATAATTTTAAGTCAGTATCATCTGACGCTGCACGTTTATCTGAAAAGTGGGAAAAAACTGGACTTTTAGAAGGTCTTGAAGGAAGTAACAAATCCAATATGGGTGTTATCCTTGAGAACCAAGCAAAACAACTTGTTGTTGAAGCTTCTTCTACAAATTCAGGTGGTGCAACTTTCACAGCAGGTGATGGTGCACAATGGGCAGGAGTTGCTCTTCCACTTGTAAGAAAAGTATTTGGACAAATTGCTGCACAGGAATTTGTATCTGTACAACCAATGAACTTGCCTTCTGGGCTAGTATTTTACCTAGATTTCCAATATGGAACTTCTAAGGATGGCTATACTGCTGGTAACTCACTTTATGGTGATGTTTCTGGATTTGCTTCTAACGATACTTCAGGTGGTCTTTATGGCGCTGGTCGTTTCGCTTATTCAATTAACACAACTTCATCTGCTGGTGTATCTACTACAGTAACTAATGCTGACTGGGCTGATTTGAATTTTGATTCAGATTATTCTGCTTCTGCAGTTGCTGGTGATTATTCTAAAGTAGAAATTGCTGATACTGAATTAGCATCTCCTGATAGCGAAGCTGTAAGAGCTTTCCAATTAATCTCAGGTAGTGCTCCTGTACATGTAGCTGCTTTTACAAAAAGAAATGCTGCTGATAATGGTACTATTTTTATTGTATTGGATACTGACTCTGGTGCTGCTACAACTGTAGAATATTCTCAAGCTACAGCTGATAACAACAGAGGTGACTTCGAAGATGGTAACACTGGATTAAACGGTGGAAACGATCCTATCTCAATTCCTGAAATTAACGTACAGATGAAATCATCTGCTATCGTAGCTAAAACACGTAAGCTAAAAGCTGTGTGGACGCCGGAATTTGCACAAGATCTTAACGCATACCACAGTATTGATGCTGAAGCTGAATTAACTTCAATGTTAAGTGAGTATATCTCTCTAGAAATCGATCTAGAAATTCTTGATATGCTAATTGAAAATGCTTCTGCTGGTACTGAAGTATGGTCTGCTGTTAACAACCAAGCTATTTCTGGTACTGGAAACGGTACTGTAACTGACCTAGGATTCTATAATTCACAAGGACAGTGGTTCCAAACATTAGGAACTAAAATCACTAAACTAAGCAACATCATCCACCAAAGAACTCTAAGAGGTGGTGCTAACTTTATGGTAATTTCTCCAAAAGTAGGTACTATTCTAGAATCTATTCCTGGATTTGCTGCTGACGCTGATGGAGATGTAACTAAGAAAGATTATGCTTTCGGTGTACAGAAAATCGGTGCTCTAGGTGGTGGTAAGATTAAAGTATACAAAAACCCTTATATGACTGAAAACACTGCCCTATTAGGATACAGAGGTGGACAGTTCCTAGAAAGTGGTGCTGTATTTAGTCCTTACATTCCATTAATCATGACTCCTCTAGTATACGATCCAGATACATTTACACCACGTAAAGGTCTCTTGACTCGTTATGCTAAGAAAATCGTTCGTCCAGAATTTTACGGAAAAATCCAAATTTCTGGTCTTAACACTCTATAATAAGAGTAAGACGATTTTAATAAGATTAGCCCGGCTTTGCCGGGCTTTTTTTATGTATGTATTAATAGGAAATACTTTAATATTTATAATAAAAATATAAATAATGGCTAATCTTAAACTTTCCATTAAAGAACAAATACTTTTAGATGGTACTGAAAGAGGAACTGAATATCGTTATACGATTCCCAACATTACCTCTATAGACAATAGAATACTAACCCTAGCATCAGGCTCAGAAACTGAAATATTTACTTTTAGTGATGTTAATAATGCTGGTACTTTTATAACTAGTAGTTTTAAATATGGGCGTATTACAAATTATTCTAATACTGGTATAAAATTAAAAGTATCTTCTTCTGCAGAAGCTTTAAATTTTAACCTAGCTGCAAGTGGAAGTTTTATGTTAAATAGTAGCGAAATAACAGGATCTAATAATACCGGTAGTTTTGTATATGATGATATAGTATCTATTAAATTAGAACCATCAGGTAGTGATGCTAAGGTAGAATATTTTGTAGCAACAACTTAATTTTTTAAATATGGCAAATCCAGCAATATGGCCCGGTTCAAGCTCATTTAATCCAGGAGATACACCCTTTGGATTTTACGACTCAGATATTGAGTTTAGAACGGATGCAGATAAAGTATCTAATTTTTGTGCTAGAAGGTTAGGTTATCCTTTAGTTGATGTAGAACTTCAAGATATTAATTTTTATACTGCATTTGAAGAAGCAATAACTTCTTATGGTAATGAACTATATGCTTATAAAATTAGAGATAATCAATTATCAATACAAGGATTATCTAAAGATACAGAATTAAACCAAGCCACAGTTACACCTAATTTTGAATCAATTATTCGCTTATCAGAACAATATGGTTCTGAAGCAGGTTCAGGTGGTAATGTAGAATATTATACAGGTTCAATTGATGTTGTAAGAGGGGAACAAGACTATGATTTAAAAGCATGGGCTAAAGATAATGGTGTAGATGGGGAACATGGTATAGAAATTAAACGTGTATTTTATGAATCAAACCCTGCTATTGTAAGATATTATGACCCCTATAGTGGTACAGGATTTGGATATCAAAATTTATTTGATTCATTTGGGTTTGGTGGGATGTCACCTGCTATTAACTTTTTAATGATGCCATTAAATTATGATATGCAAGTATTGCAAGCTATTGAATTAAATGATACTATTAGAAGGTCTAATTTTAGCTTTGAATTAAAAAATAATAAATTAAAAATATTCCCTATCCCTACAATAAGTGGAAGTATGTATTTTGAGTATATTAAACGTGATGAAAGAATAGCTAACTCAATCCAACAAACCCCAGATAGAGTAACTAATGTATCAGATGCACCATATTCAAACCCAACTTATGCTGACATTAATAGTGTAGGAAGACAATGGATATTTGAATATACTTTAGCCTTATGTAAAGAAATGTTAGGATATGTAAGAGGTAAATACGACCAAATACCTATCCCAGGAGCTGAAGTACAACTAAATGATGCTGATTTAATTGCAGCAGCAACAGCAGAAAAAAATTCTTTAATTGAAAGGTTAAGAGGGTATTTTGATGAAACTTCTCGTAAGGCATTACTAGAGAGAAGAGCACAAGAATCAGAATTTACAAATCAGGAACTTAAAAATGTTCCATATACAATTTATGTAGGATAATATGGCATTATTTGGTCGTTTACGAGATGTAAGTTTAATTAGAGGATTAAACAGGGAATTGATGGGTGATATAATAACCCAACAAGCTGCTTTCTACAAATATAAATTAGAAGAAACAAAAGTTAATTTATATGGTGAAGCAGCAGGCGCTAAATTTTATGATGGTCCCTTTTTATTTAATTGTTTAATTGAAAGAGAAAACCAAGCATATCCTGAAGATGACACTGGAATTGGATTTGGACAAGGTATTGAATTTAGATTTTTAAGAGCCGATTTAGTAGATGCTAATGTTGTACCTGAAATAGGAGATATTATTTTATATCAAGACAAATATTATGGGGTAGATTCTACAGTTGCAAATCAATACTTTGTAGGTAAAAATCCAGATTATCCAAATAATGAAAACCCATTAAATCCAGGTTTAGAAGATTTTGGAGCTAATTTATCTATAATTTGCAAAACATATTATGTACCTGCAGATAAAGTAAATATTTCACCATATAAAGAAAGATTTTAATATTTATAATAAAAATAAAATAAAATGGCAAGATTAGGCGAAGGATTAAATTTAACAGGTAGTTTTGATCTATCTGCTACAACCGAAAATACATCATCTGCTGGGTACTTATGGTTTGATGGAACTAATGTAAAGTATAGTACATATGGAACGGGAACATGGAGTACCGGGGGTAGTTTATCAAGGGGAAGAGAAGGTTTAGGAGGAGCAGGAACCCAAAATGCAGGATTAGCATTTGGGGGTAAATTCCCTAGCCAAGCAATTTTAAACGATACTAATGAATATAATGGTGCCTCATGGGCAACAAGTGGTCAAATGATTACTGCTAGACGTATTTTAGCAGGAGCAGGAACACAAAATGCAGGATTAGCATTTGGTGGGATGGATTATTCTGCCCCAACTCCAAGATGCACAGAAGAATATAATGGTTCATCATGGTCAGCAGGTGGTGCTTTAATAACAGGAAGATTTGCACTAGCAGGAGCAGGAACACAAACAGCAGGATTAGCATTTGGTGGTTATGGTGGTACAAGATGCACAGAAGAATATGATGGTACCTCTTGGACAGCAGGTGGTGCTTTAATAATACCAGGAGCATTCAATTTAGCAGGAGCAGGAACACAAACAGCAGGATTAGCATTTGGTGGTTATGGTGGTGGTACTTTGCAATCATGCACCGAAGAATATGATGGTTCATCATGGTCAGCAGGTGGTGCTTTAATAACAGGAAGACAAAACCACGCAGGAGCGGGAACACAAAACGCAGGATTAGCATTTGGAGGAACTTACAATTCACCTGGGTGTGTTAATACAGAAGAATACAATGGTACCTCATGGGTCACAGGAGGTGCTATGGGAACAGGGAGAGGTAATTTAGCAGGAGCAGGAACACAAAATGCAGGATTAGCATTTGGTGGAAATAGTGGTGGCCTTTCCAATCCTTCCAGCGCTATTACAGAAGAATATAATGCACCTATAGTAGCTTGTACACTATAATATGACCCAATATAGAAAACCAATACCAAAAAAACAAAAGCAAATAAGCAAAGGCTTACAAGATGCTTTTGATACAACTCGAGGTAATCCTAATCAAGCGGATAATCCTAACGAGTCACAAACTGGTATTGATTTTAATCGTGGTCATAAACTTAGTATGAAAAATGATTCATCTAAGTTACTTACTATTGGTATACAAGATTTAGATGAAGCTGTATTTTATTATTTTGATAATGTTATAAAACCTTATGTTTATCAAAATGGTAATAGACGAAATGTACCATTTATTTATGCCGCACCTGAAAGATGGAAATCATATCAACGAGATGGATACTATAGAGATAAAGGTGGAGCAATAATGTTACCTATTATTGTTGTTAAACGTAATAATATTGAAAAAGATAGAAGTGTATACAATAAATTAGATGCTAATATGCCTAATTTATATGGTAGTTTTCAAAAATCATATAACCCAAAAAATGCATATGGTAATTTCAATGCATTAAATAATAGAATCCCAGTTAAATCTTATAATTTAGCAGTTGTTCCTGATTTTGTAACACTAAATTATAGTTGTGTTATACAAACATATTACATGGAGCAATTAAATAAAATTATTGAATCAGTAGAATATGCCTCAGATTCATATTGGGGTGATCCTGAACGTTTTAAATTTAGATCATTTATTGATTCATTTCAAACTACTACAGAATTAACAGCAGGTAAAGATCGTTTGGTTAGGGGAACATTTGATATTAGATTACGAGGATATATTATACCTGAAGTAGTACAAAAAGACGTTACTGCACTTAAAAAAGTAAATTCAAAATCTAAAGTAACAGTTACATCTGAAACTGTAGCAAATATAAATGATATTGCTTGATTAGGTAAATAAAGGTTATTATATTATCAATCAATGAAAGTTTTATTTTTATCACCACATTTAAGTACCGGAGGTATGCCCGCGTTTTTGTTAAAACGTATTGAGGCATTACTTGGTTTTACTGATATAGAAGTATTTGTTATAGAGTGGAAAATGTACAGCCCAACCTATATAGTTCAAAGATCTAAAATACAAGAATTAGCAGGTAAAAATTTCACATCCTTTTTAGGGAATAAAGAATCACAAAAAGGTATTATAGATTATTGTTATAGTAAACAAATAGATATAATTCATATAGAAGAAAGCCCTGAAGGATTTGATTCATTTAATAAATTTGATTCTAACCTTCAAAAAGAATTATATAACCCAAAACATCCCTGGAAAATTGTAGAATCACCCCATGGTATGGGTTTTAATCCTACAAAAAATAAAAAATATGACCCTGATGCTTATGCATGTGTTACTCCGTTCCATGTTGATGTAACTTATAAATCAAGACCTTCAATTAAAGAATTAATAACTTACCCTATTGACCCTACTATTCAATCTTTGGAAAAAAGGGATGACCTTTTAAAACATTGGGGTTATTTAACTAAGGGAGAATTCCATATCATCAATATTGGTTTATGGACCCAAGGTAAAAACCAAAATTATGCTATAGATATAGCTAGAAAATTATATGGAAAATATGGTTTTACTTATATATTCCATTTTTTAGGTAATAGAGCTCCTAATTTTAAGGAATATTGGCAGCCTCTTATACAAGATTTACCCCCTAATGTTAAAGTTTGGGGTGAAAGAAAAGATATAGATAAATTTTTTAAAATAGCGGATTTAATGTTATTTACTTCTACGTGGGAATGTAATCCTATTGTATTAAAAGAAGCTATATCTAATGAAACTAAAATTATGGCCTATAATTTATCGCATTACGGAGATGAGTATTTACCTTTTATTACCCCCTTAAGTGGAGAACTAGAAAAAGATAAATTAAACTTAATGGAAACAGTACATTCTCCTATAAAATATAAATTAGGTGATTATCAAAATAATGTAGAAGAATTTGCTAAAAAACACTATAAACTATATACTAATTTAATAGATAATGGTAAAAGAGGCTAATAAAATATTAATTAGTTTTAATTTAACTCCTAAAGTTGAAATAAAAGGAGATACTAATAAAAAATATCACATAGAATTTATAGATGGTGATAATAACCAAATTATTCATTCTACTACTATTAAAAATGGAATGTGGACTGTATGTAGTCGAAGATGGTATACTAATTGGATTATAAAAGTAAATGATAAAATAGTACATAAATTTGATTTAACTGGGAAAAAAGTAAAAGTATCTCTTGAATCAAAAGCTATAGGGGATACTTTAGCATGGGCACCCCAAGTAATTGAATTTCAAAAAAGATATAAATGTGATGTAACTTTATCTACTTTCCATAACCATTGGTTTGAAACAAACCCAGAATATAAAAATATAAAATTTAAATCACCTGGTTATACCGATAATGAATTTGAAAAACTATCAGGAGATAACAACTCAAACGTAAATAATAAATTCTATGCTCATTTCTCTTTAGGGTGGTTTCAACGAGACAATAAATGGGATGAGGGACAATATCATCTTAATCAACCTAATACTATCCCCATAATACAATCTACTACTGATATGTTAGGTTTACCTTATAAAGAAGTTACTTATGGTTTATCTTCCCCAGAATTTAAACGTCCTTATAAAGAAAAATACATTTGTATAGGTCCCCGTTCTACTGCTGGGTTAAAAGAATGGCCTCATCATTATTGGCCTGTGTTAGCTGAAGGATTAAATAAAGAAGGATATAAAGTTGTAAGCATATCCCATGAAGGGTTTAACCAAAAAAATATTATAAACAAAGAAAAAATGAAATGGGAAGATACTATTAACCATCTTCGCCATGCAGAATTGTTTATAGGATTAGGTTCAGGTTTATCTTGGGTAAATTGGACATTAGGGAAACATACTGTTATGATTAATAATTTTGTACCTTATGGTTTTGATTTTACCCAAAACTTAACTAAAATTGAAGATTATTCTGTATGTAATAATTGTTGGGCTGATAAAAAATTTATGTTTGATAAAGGAAAATGGGATTGGTGTCCACGGCATCAAGACACAATGGCTCAACACATTTGTCATAAAGCAATAAAACCTGAAATAGTTTTAAAAAAGATTAAAAATTTATTAAAGTTTAAATAATTAATATATATTTATTATCAAATAATTATGTCACAAATAATTAAGTTACAAGAAAAAGAATTACAAGATATTAAAGATGCCCAAACTAAAATTACACAATTAATTTATGGGTTGGGTCAACTTGAAGTACAAAAAACAAATATTTTAGCTCAATTAGAAGAAGCTCAATTAAAACAAAATACTTTAGGTAAAGACCTTCAGGAAAAATATGGGGAAGGGGATATTAACCTAGAAACCGGTGAAATTACTCCACCAGAAAAACCAGAATCAACAGAATAAATTGGTTTTTTGAAGGGGGTTTCAATATTTATAAGAAAATAATACTTAAATAAACACATAAAATGGCAGAAACTCTATTATCTCCTGGTGTATTAGCCCGAGAAACTGACCAATCATTTATCCAAGGACAACCTGTACAAGCTGGTGCCGCAGTTATCGGTCCCGCTGCTAAAGGACCTGTGGGTATTCCAACATTAGTTACTTCATATAGTGAATACCAAGCAATTTTTGGAAGCGATGTTACTAGTGGCTCACAACAATATGAGTATTTAACCCAAACCTCAGCAAATAATTATTTCTCTCAAGGAGGAACTTCATTATTGGTTACACGAGTTGCAAGTGGTAGCTTTACAGGTGCTTCAAGTACTTCTGTTTTAAATGGTGATGCTTCATCTGCTTTTACTTTAGAAACTTTAACTGAAGGTGAAATAGCAAATAGCTCAGGATCAGAAGGTACTAATAATACTTTAGCAAATGGTACTAAAGATAATATTAGATGGGAAATTCAAGGATCAAACACTGATAATGGAACATTTAGTTTATTAGTTCGTAGAGGAGATGATAATTCAAAACAAAAGAATGTATTAGAAACATTCCAAGGTCTGTCATTAGATCCAAAAGCCCCTAACTATATTTCAAAAGCAATTGGAGATACTTCTCACACCGTAGAACAAGATGGTACCGATTATTATGTAAAATCTAATGGTACTTACGTTAATAAAAGTAAATATATTAGAGTAAGTGCTGTAAATACTCCAACAGTTGATTATTTTGATAATAATGGAACTGCAAAATCTACCCTAACAGGATCTATCCCAGCAGACGGTTCAGGATCATTTACAGGTGCTACTGGTACTTTATTTGATGGTCAAGAAGCTAAATTTAATGGAGAAATTAGTGTAACTAATATTCAAGGTTTAGCCCAAACTGATTACACTGAATCAATTAACCTATTAAGTAATAAAGACGAATATAGATATAATTTAATTACTGCACCTGGACTAAACAATAGTGACCACGGTACAGCAGTTGGTTTGCTAGTATCTACTGTAGAGTCACGTCAAGACGCAATTGCCGTAATTGATTTGAATGGTTATGATACTAATGTATCTACTATCGTAAGTGACGCGTCTGGATTTGATTCAAGCTACGCTGCTACTTACTGGCCTTGGTTACAAACCCTAAATACAGCCGGACAAACAGTATGGGTTCCAGCATCAGCAATGATTCCTGGAGTATATGCCTTTACAGATGCTTCAAGTGATGCTTGGTTTGCCCCAGCTGGTTTAACTAGAGGTGCTCTAGGTAATGTAATTAAAGCTGAAAGAAAATTGACTTCTGGAAATAGAGATTCATTATATAATGCTAATGTTAACCCAATTGCTACATTCCCAGGAAGTGGAGTTGTAGTATTTGGACAAAAAACATTACAAAAACGTTCAAGTGCATTAGATAGAGTAAATGTACGTCGTCTATTAATTGAATTGAAAAATTACATCTCTCAAATTTCTGATAATCTAGTATTTGAACAAAATTCAATTGCAACAAGAAATAGCTTCTTAACTCAAGTTAATCCATACTTAGAAAGTATTCAACAAAGACAAGGATTGTATGCTTTTAAAGTAGTAATGGATGAAACAAACAATACTGCTGATGTAGTAGATAGAAATGAGCTAGTAGGACAAATTTATTTACAACCTACTAAAACAGCTGAATTTATTTTACTAGATTTCAATGTATTGCCAACTGGAGCAACATTTCCAGCATAAAAAATAAAAAATAAAATATTTATAATAAACAGAACATAAAATGGCAGTATTAGATAGCAACGAAATTTTTTACACAGCTTTTGAGCCAAAACAAAAGAATAGATTTATTCTATATGTAGATGGTTTCCCATCGTATATTATGAAAGGAGTAGGAGCCGTATCATTGACTCAAGGCACAGTACCTCTAAATCATATTAACGTACAAAGGTTTGTAAAAGGAAAAACAACTTGGAATACAATTGATTTCACATTGTTTGACCCAATTACACCTTCTGGTGCCCAAGCCGTTATGGAATGGGTCCGTTTGCATCATGAATCCGTAACTGGACGTGATGGGTATAGTGACTTCTATAAAAAAGACTTAACAGTAAATGTATTAGGTCCTGTAGGTGATATCGTATCAGAATGGGTAATTAAAGGTGCACTAATTACAGCTGCAAGCTTTGGTGATTTCAATTGGGATACTGAAAACGCTGCCCAAGAAATATCAATGACAGTACAACCTGATTATTGTGTACTAAATTTCTAAAAAACTTTCCCTCCACATATTCCTTGAAATGGCTTGCCTTAGTGCAAGCCTTTTCTTATCTTAATATTTATCATCGAATAAAAAGTTATTATAAATAAAGATTATGGCGGAATTTAAACTCCCAACAGAAGTAGTAGATCTCCCATCACAAGGTAAATTATATCCTAAAGATCATCCTTTAGCTGAAGGTAAAATTGAAATGAAATACATGACAGCTAAGGAAGAAGATATCCTTACTAATCAAGCTTACATTAGAGATGGTGTAGTATTAGATAAATTACTGCAATCCTTAATTATTACTAAATTTAATTATAGTGATTTATTAATTGGTGATAAAAATGCAATAATGATAGCAGCCCGTGTTTTAGGGTATGGTAAAGATTATAAATTTACATATGGTGGTGAAGATCAAGTAATTGACTTAGCAAAAATTGAACCTCTACCTTTAAGTGAAGAAGTAAAAAATTCTTCTTCCAATGAATTTTCATTTAATTTACCTAGTTCTGATAATGTAGTTACTTTTAAATTATTAACTCATGGAGATGAGAAAAAAATAGAACAAGAATTAAAAGGACTAACCAAATTAAATAAAAATAGTTCCCCAACAGTTACTACCAGACTAAAACACCAAATAACTTCAATTAATGGAGAGGAGGATAAATCTAAAATCCGGGAATTTGTAGACAACTACTTATTAGCTCAGGATTCCAGAGCACTAAGAGAAAGAATTAAAGAATTAGGCCCTGATGTAGACCTAACTTTTTTTCCCGAAGGGCGTGATAGACGAGTCGATATCCCAATTGGGCTTAGCTTTTTTTGGCCTGACATCTAAAACAGTACCACAGTATAGAGCGGGTGTATTTAAACAAATACACGAAATTGTTTTCCATGGAAATGGTGGTTATGACTGGTACACAGTTTATAACATGCCTTTATGGTTAAGGAAATTTACATTTAATGAAATTAAAAATTACCATGAAAAACAAAATGACATGGTAAAAAATCAAGGTAAAGACCCAAACCAAAAGAATCTTATTAACCCTGATGGTACAGTGAATACTCCTGAATTTTTAAATGCCTCAAAAGATTATAAAGGTAAGACAAGTTATAAGTAATCATATTTATAACATATACCCTATATTAAATGGCTGACCAAGAAAATATAAATAGTGCTAAAGCTTTAAAACAAGAATTAGAAGAGATTCTATTTTTACAACGTAGTTTTACTGATGAAGCTCTAAAATCAGCAAAAGCTGTATTTGGAGTTGGTGAACAATCAAAAGCAACTTCAAAGGCTTTTAGAGGCATATCAAATATAACAGCTGATATACAATATGATTTAACTCAAATATTAAAAGGAGAAAAAGGACTTACTGATTTACTTAAAACTCAAGAAAGACAAAGAAAAAGTATAGCTACTTTAGATAGTGAATTAGTAAATGCAGCTCAAAGTATAACAAATCTTGGTAGTGAACAAATAGATAATATTACAAAAGAAGAAAGTTTATCTAAAAAACTTGTTTTATTAGCAGACGCTCGTAAAGCATCAGGAGAAAAGTTAACAGAAGATGAAAATAAACTTTTAGGTTTATATGAAGACCAATTAAAAACTTTAATTGAGCAAGAAGATCAAATCAAAGAAATAGAAAGGATCCAAGAAACTTTAGGAACAATTCCTGACTTAGGTAAAGGGGTTGAAAACATGTTAAGTAAATTTGGATTTGGTGATTTTGCTAAACGATTAGGGTTTGGTGAAGCACAATTAGCTGCAGAAAAATTAGCAATAAGTAGTGGGGGTACTGCAAGTAAATTTGAATTAGCAGGAAAATATGTAACAACCTTAGGTAAAAATTTAGCTAAATCTTTAGGTCCTCTTTTCTTTATCCAACAATTTATTGAAGGTATAATGCAAGCCGACAAAGAAACAGTCGAATTGCAAAAATCAATGGCTTTTACCCGTGGTGAAGCAATGGGCTTTAGAACAGAATTAGCTTCAGCCGCTGCATCATCCGGTGATATAAACATTACTTCAACAAAATTACTAGAGACATTTAGTAATTTAAATAAACAATTTGGTTTTATAACTAATTTTGCTACTGATACTTTAGTTACAATGACTAAATTAACTAAAGTAGTTGGAATAGGAGCAGAATCAGCAGGTAATTTAGCTGCAGCCTCATCTTTAACTGGAGATAGTTTTGAAGATAATTATAAAGATGTTTTAGCTACAAGTTATGAACTTCAAAGACAATCTGGGGTTCAAATGGACCTTAGAGATATTCTAGAACAATCCGGTAAAGTAACAGGTACAGTTAGAGCTAATCTAGGAGCTAATCCATCTTTAATAGCTAAAGCAATTACCCAAGCAAAATTATTTGGCGCCTCTTTAGAAGATGTAGCAAATGCTGGTAAAGCTCTATTAAATTTTGAACAATCTATTGAAGCTGAATTACAAGCAGAATTATTATTAGGTAGAAATCTTAACCTTGAAAGAGCAAGAGCTGCTGCTTTAGCAGGAGATCAAGTAACATTAGCAGAAGAATTACAAAAACAAGCAGGCAATTTTGAAGAATTTACTGCTATGAATGTAATCCAACAAGAAGCCTTAGCAAGTGCTATGGGTATGCAATCAGACCAACTTGCTGATATACTATTTCAACAAGAAATACAAGGTAAAACAGCTCGGGAATTAAGAGAAGTTGGTAAAGAAGAATTAGCCCAAAGATTAGAAGCACAAACTTTAGCAGATAAATTTAATGCTACTGTTGATAAACTAAAAGGAATATTTTCTGATGTAGGTACTGCTTTTATGCCCGTACTACAAGCATTTGGTGCTGCTCTATCTTTAGTAGGAGCTATTGTAGGACTTGTAGGAGACTTATTTAAAATGCTAGGTGGAGATTTTAGTTTTTCAGGATTTACTTCTGGACTTGAAGGAGTAGCGGGTGCATTAGGTTTTTCAACAGCAGACGATGCTATCATCCCAGCGGGCTACGGTGAAACTATTATTAAAAAAGGTAAAGATACTATTGCCCTAAATAATGAAGATTCAGTAGTAGCAGGTACTAATTTAGGAGGTGGTGGAACCGATATGAACGAAACTAACCAATTGTTAAAAATGTTAGTAACACAAAACAAAGAAAAACCACAAATATCACCTGTTGGTTTATACCAAGTACAATAATTCAATATTTATAATAAATTAATCGATTAAATTTAATATTATGGCACTTAAAGCAAAATTTGAAGCTAATGGATCTCAATTAAATTCTCTTGCTGGAACACTTCCAAAGGGACCTTTGAAAGATCCAAAAACACTTCCTTTAAATAATTCTTTTGAAAAAGGAAGATATCAAGACTATGTTTTAGATACTGAAAAAGCTACTGATAATACTGGAGCTTTTCAGGATAGAACTCAGGGATAAAATATAATTCATGGGGATTCTTAATTTCAAAACAAATCTAAAATCCCTACGATACGGAAAAGATAGACCCTTTGGGGGATCATCTAATCAACCCTATATAAAAAGGGATATAGATGTTAAAGATTCCGAAGTAGGGAGAACAGGCGGGCCTGATTTTCTACTACGTGGTGGTACATTAATACCAAGACGAGTAGGAAATGATGTATCCCGAATGACACAAATGTTTTTTGATCTAAAATCTCCAAACGGTTTATTATTTACTGCTAAACAAAATGTATTATCACGTACCGCAGTTGCAACTCAAGCTAGTGGTAAGGCATTAAATGAAGGAGCTTATTTACCTACTTCAACTTTACTTCAAGTAGTAGGTAATAATTTAGGAATTCACTTAAATAAACAAGGCCTTGACCCTACTAAACGAACTGGACCTGATGCTGACAGAAAAGGATTAGCTGATTTATTAGGATTTAAGGATCCATTAGGTTTACCGGTTTACAATGAGGCTGTTACCTCCCAACAATCTACTAAAGATAATAGATTAGTACAACTTAAAGAAAATAAATTAACCACCAGTAATAACATTTTATATGAATATCAAGGAGGACCTGGTTCTATAAATGGTATAGGTAAAACTATAATTAAAAAAGGTGAAAGTACTGATTATACGGGTAAAGATCCTATTTTAAATTATGATGAACTCGCTATAGAATCATTTGAATCTGGAAAAGGATTAACCAATGTTAGTGACTTTAGACAATCACAAGGGGGTAGCAAACAAAAAACTTTAAATTATTCAAGACTCGAAAATAGATTTGAACAAAGGGTTCATTTAGGAGATCCGGGTAAAAAACTACCAAAAAGAACAAATTATCAAGAAGGTTTAGGAAAGGCATTAGATGAATTAAATGCAATGTCTTTATATAGAGGCCCAGGGGTAACTAGTGACAAGACTAAAAATGACTTTGTTAAATTTAGAATAGGGGTAATAGATAACAGAAAACCTGATAATAAAACTTATATACATTTTAGGGCTATTTTAGATTCACTTAATGATAGTTACTCTTCACAATGGAGTTCTGAACAATTAATGGGACGTGGAGAAAATTTTTATAGATTTAACAATTTTACACGAACTGTAAGTTTAGGATGGACAGTAGCTGCCCAATCAAAACAGGAGCTAATCCCAATGTACCAAAAATTAAATTATTTAGCCTCATCTCTTGCCCCTGACTATACAGATATAGGGTATATGGCTGGTAATTTAGTAACTTTAACATTAGGTGGATGGTTTTATGAACAACCTGGTATTATTACATCAATGACATTAGATGTTCCACAAGAATCACCATGGGAAATAGCTATTCCTGTATCAGGATCAAATGATTCATCAGTAAAGGAATTACCTCATATAGTTAAAGTAACCGGAGTTCAATTCTTACCAATACAAAAGTTTGTTCCTAGAGTACAAGTCAACCAATATGGTGGTATAACTGATTCAGATGTAGGTTTAGATGGTGAAAAATATGGAACAGGTGACGTAACTAAATTTGGTAAAGAAAGATATTTAGCATTAGCTAATGGAGAAGGAGCAAAGTATAATAATTATGATTCTTAACAAATGAGCAGATATCAAACTTCTTCTAATTTAAAAACAGCTGGTGGTAAAAGATATAAAGGTACTACTAAATACCCTACTATTCCCTTATCATTTGAAGACATATATGTTTACTCCACTCAAGGAGATAGATTTGATATTTTAGCTCAACAATATTATGGTGACTCATCTTTATGGTGGGTTATTTCCTCAGCAAATAGTGACTTAGCACAGAACTCTTATTATATTCCCGAAGGTAGTCAAGTCCGTATACCTCAAAATATAACACAAATATTGAGCTTATTCGATAATTTAAATAGTTAGTTATGTATTCAAATATAGTAGGGGAACCTTTTGATGAATTTGTATACAAAGAAATTGGCCATCGCCAATCAAACCAATTTTCAGGTTATAATGAGGATAGAACCCCAGACCAAATTCAATATTTAAATAACCAAAATTCTTGGATAAAATTAGCATCCTCAGTTAGTATTAGTGGTTCTGAAATAGGTCAGGATAGAATTGAAGAATTATTAAGTGATAAAAACCCTTCATTATTTGCTGGTTCAAATTTAGCTAAAAGTGCAATTTTATTTGGTGGGTTATCTTCTCAAGTTGAAAACGAACAAGAACAATTTAATTACTATATCCAAAGATCAGGAATTTATACTGGTGGTAATATTTTTAATAAAAGTTTTGCTTATGGTGTAGGTGATAGAAATCAAGGTATCCAACCTATGCCTGGTATAACAGATTTATCTATTGATTGTATTAATAGAGGCTCTATACGTAAAGCTACTCTTAATATTAGGGCTTATAATAAATTTCAATTCGAATTAATTGAATTATTATATCTTAGAATAGGGTATACCATGATGCTTGAATGGGGAAATAGTAGATATTTAGACCCTAAAAATAATAAAATTGAACAACTTAGAAATACTATTATAGAAGATAAATGGTTCCAAGAAAATGGAACTACTCAATTAGATATGCTTGCTTCTATTATAGATTATAGAAAAAAGTATTCTAGTAATTATGATGGGTTTATGGGTAAAGTAACTAATTTTACCTGGTCATTTAATAAAGATGGGAGTTATGATATTTCTTTAGATTTAATTACTGTTGGGGACGTAATAGAATCATTACAAGTAAATCTCCCATTATCAGAAAGAATAGTTGTAGAGGAATCTAAAAGTGGGAAAAAAGATGAAGAAAGTACTCCTATAAATGAAATTGAAAATATAGTAGAACATTATTTATTTACCTCCAAACAAGATAAAGAGGAAAAATTCAGTCAAGATGCTAATTATTTAAATTTAGCTACTAAGTATACTGAAAAAGAAAAAGATGATTTAGAAGAAACTATTAAAGTTAAACCTGAATTTAACTACTATGTTACATTAGGTGAATTTTTAACTCAATTACATTCCCTTGTTTTACCTAGTGTTAAAGCCCTAGGTGGTTCTAAAGGTGCTTCTATATTACAATTTGATACAAAAGAAGAAGAAAATCTTATTAGTTATGGTATTAATCAAACCCCACTAGATCCTAGAGTTTGTTTATTTAATTTTTCATTTGTTGGTGAAAGTGTAAAAGGTTTAAAATCTCCTTGGTTCGCCAAAGGTATGAAGGAATATGTTTTTAACAAAGGTAATGTTACAGCAGGTAAATTAATGAACCTATATTTAAATTTTGACTTTATAGAAAAATGTTTAAAACAAAATTTAGATAAAGAAAATAAATTATCATTATTTAATTTTTTAACAAGTTTATGTGATGGTATTAATACATCTTTAGGAGGAGTAAATAAGTTAGAACCTATTATTAAAGATGATAATATAATTACTATTATAGATCAAAACCCTATCTATGGTTTTATAGAACAATTAGATAGTAATACTGATATAGTTCCTTTAGAAATTTTTGGTTATAATTTAGAAAAAAATACCTCTAATTTTGTTAAAAACATAAGCTTAAATACCTCAATTACCCCTGATTTAGCTTCTATGGTAAGTATAGGAGCAACAGCTTCAGGGGGCTCAGCTAAAGGAATAGATGCTACTTCTTTTTCTAAATGGAATGCGGGGTTAGTAGACAGATTTAATGAAAAAACTACTATCCCAGACATTAATCCTGAAGTTTTAGAACAACAAGCAGAGGATAGATTAAAAGAGAGATTTGGAGAAGAATGGGATTCATTAACAACTGTTGAAACTATAACAAATTCTGTTATTAATTTTTTTAAATCTGTTATTGCTGCTTTAGGACCCCCAGGAAGTTTTGGAGCTCAACAAGATCAAAATGAACTAGAAAACCAACAGCGATCAGCAGATCCTACTACAACAAAAACTTCAACTAGTAACCCCTCAACAGGAAAACCAGCAGGAACACTTACAAGAAGTGATTTTATAAATAAATACCTTATAAATTATAAAGTTATCCAACAACAAAAAGCTGATACAAAAGAACAAAGTGATAAATTATTAAAAAATTATTATTTATATTTAGCAGATGCTTTTGGAGGTACAAATGTAGCAATTGCGGATCAAGAAGGTGTAACTAAAACAAACCCTCAATTTTTATTTTTTGATCCAAAATTTATATCTAGAGCAAAATCTTCATATAGAGAGTATTTAAGAGTAATAAATGAGGATGCTAGAAAACTGGCAGCTGAAAAAGCTAAAAAATTAAAAGATATATATTCTTCTAATCAAATAGGGTTTATACCTATAAGTTTAAAGATCGATTTACAAGGAATATCGGGTATAAAAATTTATAATAAATTAAGTATAAATCAAAAATTCCTACCTAAAAATTATCCTGAATCTTTGCATTTTGTAATTACAAAAGTAAATCATCAATTAAGAGATAATTCTTGGGAAACGTCATTAGATACTATTTCTATTCCCGTGACTAAAGAACAAAATTTAGAACTACAAGCCCCAGTATATAATAATAGAGATGAAGGTATAGAAGTAACAGGCCCTATTCCCCCAACTGATACTAGTGGTAGAAGATTTTTAATAATTGAAAATAGAAACATTGATGAAATCACAAAAAGAAGAACAGAATTATTAAGAAATCAACAACCCCAAAATTACGCACCCCCAGGAGAAATTATAGGAGTAACTAAAGTATTACAAAATATACACCCTGACGCTAAATCTACATTTAGTAAGTTTTTTACTGCTTTAGAAGAAAACTACCCTGGATATAAAATGAAATTAAATGCTATAGGAAGAACATTCTCTAAATCAGAATCCTTAAGAGAAAAAAATAGCAGTAATGCACGTCCTGGATTTTCAAAACATAATTATTATGCTGCTATAGACTTTAATATAATTGACCCTAATGGTGTAACATATATGAAAGGTGGAGATAGAGCAAAATGGATTGAATCTGGTATAATAAGAGAGGCTAAAAAAGTGGGATTAGAATGGGGTGGTGATTTTGCTAATTATGAAGATTGCATTCATTTCTCTTATAATTTCAATATTAAAACCGCTTATAATAACGCGGTAATTATAGCTCGTAAGAAGGGTATAGATATAACCCAAGTAGATGGTTATAAAGTTCCATTAAAACCTTTAGGTCCTGAACAAGGACCCCAAACTGAAGCAGAAGCTGCAAATAATAATTTTCCTTCTATTTTAACTCCTGATTCATGACCTACTATCCTAAATCACAAATAAAAGAAAATCAATACACCAATGGTGGTGAGTTTGTAATAGTTTCTAGCCAAGAAAACTATTCGGGATATTACTGGTCAACTTCTAAAGGTGAATTTTTTACTGGTAAAACCCCAAATGATAAACCAACTCAAAAAATACAAGTTGCATCTAAAATACCTGCATTAGAAAAAACAAAATCTAAAACACCTACAATAGAACCATTCCCAGATACTTATTTTATTGTAGATGATGCCTATTACCAATCTAAAAATTTATCTACTAAAAGAGATGCACCTCGTATGCCGATTCAAACATTAGGTAAACCTACAGATAAAGATATTCAAAATGGTTTTTTTAACAGATATTTTGTTAAAAAAGGAAATGAATTTAAATTTATAGAGGTAGATAAAGAAGAATATTTTAGATTTAGTAATAAATATTCCTTTGTTCAATGGCAATTATACACCCCAACTAAAATTAAATGGGACATACAAGGTGACAGAGAACAAGTATATAATGGAAATAAAACAACTGTATCTTTAACTGAACAAAGAGAAAACCTACCAGGATTTACATTATTTTTTAAAAAACAGTTCGATAAATTTTGGATAGGTAAATAATCTATCATATATTTACGGAAAAGGTTTCAATGTACTGGCTAATAGAAGATTTAGAGCAGTTAAAGGTTTTTTACAATAGTGGTTATAAAGAGGCATTTGTAGAAGTAATCCCATTTAACAATTTTGAGCACCCATCACAAAACAATGTGTCGGCTGTTTATGTTCGTCCTATAGATGCAAGTAAAGGTTTTATGTTATGTTCAAATCATAGCGAAACATTAGGAATAGAACTAAGGCATATAGAAGAGGTACTAAAAAAATTCAATAAATTATATTGTAGAGATAAAAAAGAATTATTACATTACTTCCCACTAAAGAGCCTTTGGGACATTTCACTACCACCTAATACATATATACGACCTACAACACAAACACATGAAATATTCTATAATCAACATCGTGATAACCGTGAGATAAACGTAGTTATACCAATAGTAAAACACTATGAGATATGTGAGCGTGAATATGAAGATTTAAAAGTAAATATAAGTAAAAACACACAATATGATGAATTCTTTAACAATAAAACCTCATTGGTATTCAACGCTATCGAGAGAAATGGAATACGAATACATAAACCAACCTTCGAAGACTATTTCCATACCGTTAATGGTGAATATGTCTACAGTCAGTACAACTTAAAAACATTAACCACTAGACCATCAAATAGATTTAGGGGAGTTAATTATGCTGCTCTAAATAAGGATAATGGTTGTAGAAAATCTTTTATACCTAAAAATGATGAATTTATCGAAATCGACATTACTGCTTATCACCCAACTATTACAGGGCATCTTATTAATTATGTTTTTGCCCATAATGATATCCATGCTGCTTTTGGAAAAATGTATGGAGTGGATAGAGACAAAGCAAAGGAACTTACATTCAAACAACTCTACGGAGGAATATTTAAAGAGTACCGAGAAATTGATTTCTTCAAACGAGTTGGAGGATACATTAATGAAAAATGGTTAGAATTTAATACTCAAGGTTATATAGAGTGTGATATATCTAATTATAGATTTAAAAAGGATTCCCTTGAGAACATGAATCCACAAAAACTGTTTAATTACGTTCTCCAAAATTATGAAACCTCACAAAATATTTTGATACTCTGGGATATACTTAGTATATTGAGAGGAAAGAAAAGTAAGCTTGTGTTATATACGTACGATTCATTTTTAATAGATTTAAGCGCGGAAGAACAGGGGTTGGTAAAAGATTTACAAAAAATATTTAAAAATTATAAATTAAACACAACGATTAAACATGGAAGCAACTATGACTTTAGATAAGAAAGTTGATACGTATAATATGAAATACGATGTTATAACTGACTTAGAAAATTACAAAGACTTGAATAATAAACTTTTTTGTACATTCACCGACTTAGGGAATTTAGATAATCTTGTTGGTGAGTTGTCTTCGAAATACTCCATAATATATAATAAAATGTTTGTTCTTGAAATCGTAGGCAAGAACGAATATGTTGTTACATATAATGTTGAGCAGGGGAATGTAAATGATATTCCGGAAAATACGATTTTGGTTCATAGAAAAAAAGAATCAAACACGTTATATACTATAAACGCACTCAATGAGTTAATTAAAAAACTTAATGGGGGTGTAGTAGATACAAAGTTCCCAATTGATTGGAATCACTATAAAAATTGCGTATTGTTAACTCAACATAATGAGTTAAATCAGTTAAACACAAAGATTTATAAGATTATTGAACTATAGTTTGGAGTCTTAAAATTAGGTTATTATATTATTGTTACATAAAAATAAGTTATAAACATGGATTTAAATGCTATTAAACAGAGGCTGGATAATCTACAGTCTAAAGCTGCACCACAGCAAAAAACAGATTACACAACAATTTTTTGGAGACCTTCAATAGGCAAACAACAAGTTAGAATCGTGCCATCGGCATTTGATTCTGCTTCTCCATTTACCGAATTAAAATTCTATTATGGAATTACAAATAAGGTAATGATTTCACCACTTAATTTTGGTGAGAAAGATCCTATTGCAGAGTTTGCCCAAAAATTGAGACAGGGAGAATATGATAAAGAAAATTATGTTCTTGCTAAAAAACTAGATGCCAAAAACCGTATCTTTATCCCCGTGATTGTTCGTGGAGAAGAAGATAAAGGAGTTAGATTATGGCAATTTGGTAAATTGATTTATGAAGATTTATTATCAATGGCTATGGATGATGAAATCGGTGATTACACTGACATAGTTAATGGTCGTGACTTTACTTTAGAAACAGTAGGACCAGAATCTACAGGTACTAACTACAATAAAACATCAGTACGTCCTAGAATGAAAACTTCAGCTTTATCTGATGATTCATCTCAGGTTGAAACTTGGTTAGAAACACAACCCAACCCCAAGGAAGTATTTAAACGTTTTACATTTGATGAAATGAAAGATGCTTTGGTTAAATGGTTATCTCCTGAAGATAATAATGATGGGGATTCTTTTCCAACCACTACAACAACTGATACTACTGATCGCAAAGATCTTCCTTGGGAAAAAGAAGAATCAACCCCTAATTTTAGTTTAGATACTTCTAAAGTAAAGGAAAATAAGAAAGACCAATTTGATAGTATTTTTGATTAATGGCTAGAAAAAAGAACACTTCACTCTCGGCAGCAGTATCTGCCGAGATTCAAAGTAAATTTGACCTTAATAAATTTAAATCATCTAAAGGTTTAGATAAGAATGTCAAATTTAAAGAACAAGAATGGATTCCATTATCTCCTGCATTTCAAGAAGTAACAGGTGTACCTGGAATACCTATGGGGCATATTACTTTACTAAGAGGACATTCCGATACTGGTAAAACAACTGCACTATTAGAGGGTGCTGTATCAGCACAACAGAATGGGATTTTACCTATTTTCATCATTACAGAGATGAAATGGAATTGGGAACATGCCGCACAGATGGGATTAGAGGTAAAACTAATTAAAGACCCAGATACTGGAGAAATATTGGATTATGAAGGTAATTTTATTTATGTAGATAGAGAAACACTTCATACAATTGAAGATGTAGCTGCATTTATTATGGACCTTCAGAATGAACAGAAAAAAGGTAATTTACCTTATGATTTAGCATTTTTCTGGGATTCAATTGGATCTATTCCTTGTGCAATGTCAGTTGAAAAACTAAAGAACAATAACGAATGGAATGCTGGTGCGATGTCAACACAATTTGGTAATACTGTAAACCAAAGTATTGTAATGTCTCGTAAAGAATCATCACCTTATACTAATACTTTAATTTGTATTAATAAAGTTTGGACTGCAAAAGCAGAATCACCAATGGGTCAACCTAAAATGATGAACAAAGGTGGTATGGCTATGTGGTATGATGCAACATTTGTAGCAACATTTGGAAATGTATCAAACGCTGGTACATCTAAAATCAAAGCGATTAAAGGTGGTAAGCAAGTTGAATGGGGTAAAAGAACAAATTTACAAATTGATAAAAACCATGTTAATGGTATCCAGTCAAGAGGTAAAATTGTAATGACATCTCATGGGTTTATCCAAGATACAGATAAGGATAAAAATGCTTATAAAACAGCACATTCAGATGAATGGTCTAAAATATTAGGAGGTGGAAAATTTACGATTGTAGAAGATCAAGAAGATGTAACTCCTATTTTATACGACGAGTCATCTAATTAAAATAAAATCATGAAACATAAAGAACTATTTAACCTATTGGATTCTGTCCAAGAAGGTCAAGAATCACCTACCGCTAAAGTCCATGATAAAGTACTAATATTAGATGGTCTAAATCTATTTTTTAGGAACTTTGCTATGATGAATATGGTTAATCCTGATGGAGTCCATATTGGTGGTTTAGGAGGATTTTTTCGTTCTTTAGGTGCTATGATTAGACAAACCAACCCTACCTCTGTTTATGTTGTATTCGATGGAGCAGGTTCTACTTCCAACCGGAAAAACCTGCTCTCCGAATATAAAGGAACAAGAAATTTACAACGTATTACTAATTGGGATGCATTTGATAATATTGAAGAAGAACATGATTCTAAAATTGATCAAATCGTTCGTATTATACAATACCTTAAATTATTACCTGTAAAAACCACTATATTAGACAAGGTCGAAGCCGATGATATTATTGCGGTGCTAGCTGAAAAATTAGTTGAAAAACACGACTCTACATGTTTTATTGTATCAAGTGATAAAGATTTCCTTCAATTAGTAACCGATAAAATTATTGTTTATAGACCAATGGAGAAAGAATATTATACTCCAAAAGTTGTAGAAGAGAAATTTGGTTTATTACCACATAATTTTATTTTACATAAAACTTTACTAGGTGATAATTCAGATAATATTAAAGGGGTTAAAGGTTTGGGTGCAAAAGGTATATTTAAAAAATTTCCTGAATTAAAAACTCAAGAATTAACACTTCAAGATATTTTTGAAATATCTGCTAGGAAATTTAAAGACCACATTGTATATTCCCGCATAATTCAGGATCAATCACGTATTGAAACAAATTATAAAGTAATGGACCTAAGTACTCCATTAATTGATGAAAGAGGCAAAGAACATATCAATAAATTAATTGATGAAGATTTTCCTGATTTAAATTCTGAAATGTTTATTTCATTATATAATGAAGATAAATTAGGAGGAATGATTCGAAATTTAGAGTACTGGTTAAGAGATATTTTTGAACCATTAAAGTTATATAAAGATTGACACTTACATCATTAAATCAATACGGACACGATTTTCAAATAAAGGTTATATCTTCGTTACTAACTCATAAAGGGTTTTTAACTAATATTCATGATATAATTTCTGAGGAATATTTTGAAAACCAAGCACATAGATGGACTATAAAAGAAATACTTTCATATTATGATAAGTATCACTCAACACCTTCACTTGAAGTATTAAAAGTTGAATTACAAAAGGTAGAAAATGAAGTACTACAAATTGCAATTAAAGAACAACTTAAAGATGCTTATGTAGCTTCAGATGATGATTTAAAATATATTCAAGAAGAATTTACTGGGTTTTGTAAAAATCAACAATTAAAAAAGGCATTAATGACCTCAGTTGATTTACTTAAAGGAGGTGATTTTGATGGTATTCGTTTTATTATTGATAATGCTATTAAAGCGGGGAATGATAAAAATGTAGGACATGAGTATAGTAAGGACATTGAGGAACGATATAAACCTAATAACCGCGCTACTGTTCCTACCCCTTGGGATGAATTTAATAAAATGCTTCAAGGTGGTTTAGGTAATGGTGATTTTGGTTTAATATTTGGTAATCCAGGTGGTGGTAAATCTTGGTCTTTAGTTGCTTTAGGTGGTCATGCTATAAAGTTAGGATATAATGTATTGCATTACACTCTAGAATTAGGAGAAGATTATGTAGCTAGACGATATGATGCATTTTTTACTAATATAGATGTTAGTCAAATTTATAAACATAAAGATGCAGTTCAAAAAGTAGTTCCGCAATTGGAAGGAAGGTTGATAGTTAAAGAATTCCCAACAGGAAAGGCAACAATCTCAACTATTGAATCCCACATTGCTAAGTGTACAGACCTTGGTACAAAACCTGATTTAATTATCATTGATTATGTTGACCTTTTATCATCAAAACGTAAAAATAGGGAGCGTAAGGATGAAATTGATGATATTTATCAAAGCACAAAAGGGTTAGCTCGAGAATTAGATATACCTATTTGGTCAGTATCGCAAGTTAATAGAGCAGGTGCAAAGGATGATATAATAGAAGGCGACAAAGCTGCTGGGTCTTATGATAAAATGATGATTGCTGACTTTGCCGCTTCTCTTTCTCGAAAAAAGGAAGATAAAGTGAAAAACACAGGTAGATTTCACATTATGAAGAATCGTTACGGCCAAGATGGTCATACTTATTCTGTATTAGCAGATACTTCAACTGGACATTTTACTGTACAAAAATATCAAGCTGAAAATGATGATGAAGAACAAACCATGGTTCCATCCCAACGATCTAATTCATATGATGTGGATGTAGATAAGTTTGATAAAGCAAAAATATTAGAAAGGTTTCAAAAACACGAAAAAAGTATTTAACAAATTAAATTATTAACAATGGCAAAAACATCTTTATTACAAGAACGTATTGTATACAAACCTTTCGAATACCAAGAAGCGTCTGATTATTGGTTAAAACAACAACAAGCACATTGGTTACATACAGAAGTACCTATGATGTCTGATGTTAATGATTGGAAACAAAATCTTACAGATTCAGAAAAAAATATTATTGGGTCTATTCTTAAGGGTTTTGCTCAAACTGAAACTGTAGTAAATGATTATTGGTCAACATTAGTAACTTCTTGGTTTAGAAAACCTGAGGTAATTAAAATGGCGGTTACATTTGGTGCTTTTGAAACTATTCATGCTGAAGCATATTCTCTTTTAAATGAAGAATTAGGATTAGACAATTTTAGTGAGTTTTTAGAAGATGAAACCACTATGGCTAAGATTGAATCATTAATGAATGTAAGGGATTCACATGATGGTACTCCTAACTGGCATGAAAGAGCTAAATCATTAGCAATTTTTTCAGCATTTACAGAAGGAGTTAATTTATTTAGTTCATTTGCTGTTTTACTATCATTTAAATTAGATAACAAATTAAAGGGAGTAGGTCAAATAGTAGAGTGGAGTATTAGAGATGAATCATTACACTCAGAAGCAGGATGTTGGTTATTTAGAACCCTTATGAATGAACACCCTGAATTTAATACACCTGAATTAAAATCAGATATTGAAGAAGCAGCAAAATTATCTTTAAAATTAGAATTAGATTTTATTGATAAAGTATATGAAATGGGGGATTTAAATGGTTGTCCAAAATATGATTTAGTATCATTTATTAAGCATAGAGTTAATACTAAGATGGGTGATTTAGGATATGAGCCTATTGTAAATGGTATTGACCAGGAAGCAGTTAAAAGAATGAAATGGTTTGATAATTTATCAGGTGGAAAACAACATACAGATTTCTTTGCAAACCGAGTAACAAATTATAGTAAAGGTGTCCAGAATTGGGACGCAGATAGTTTATTTTAAAATATGGAAAACAACGCACTACAAGTAGATTATAGCCAGTGGGAAACAGGTAAACAGTTCCCGACTTGGATGGATGAAATTTCATTAGCTACTATTTCTAAAGGTTATTTACTACCTGGAGAAACTGTAAGAACAGCATATAAAAGGGTTGCAAACGCATCAGCAACTCGACTTAAAAAACCAGAATTAGCTGGAAAATTTTTCAAAATTATATGGAATGGGTGGTTAGGATTAGCCTCACCTGTTTTATCAAATATGGGTACTGATCGTGGTTTACCTATTTCATGTTTTGGTGTAGATACACCTGATTCAATACGTGGAATCGGTTTAACTAACGCAGAACTAATGAAACTCACCGCCTCTGGTGGTGGTGTAGGTATTTCGTTATCTCGCATTAGAGAACGTGGTACAGGCATTACAGGTAATGGTAAAAGTGAAGGAGTAGTACCATGGGCTAAAATATTTGACTCTGCTATTATCGCTACTAATCAAGGTAACGTTCGTAGAGGAGCTGCTTCAGTAAATCTAGATATTGAACATGGTGATATTGATGAGTTTTTACAAATCCGTAGACCCAAAGGAGATCCTAATAGACAATGTTTAAACTTACATCAATGTGTAGTAGTAGGAGATAGCTTTATGCGTAAGCTAGAAAATCGTGACCCAGAAGCTATGGGTAAATGGGCTACTGTATTAAAATCTAGAATGGAAACTGGAGAACCTTATATTATGTATAAGGATAATGTAAATAAAGATAACCCTATTGCTTATAGATTAAATAATCTAGATGTAAGTATGACTAATATATGTTCTGAAATTACATTATTTACTGATGAAGAACATAGTTTTATTTGTTGTTTATCTTCTATGAATTTATCAAAGTATGATGAGTGGAAAGACACAGACGCTGTTGAACTAGCTACTTGGTTCTTAGATGGTGTAATGCAAGAATTTATTGATAAATCTGCAGGAAAAGATTCATTACAAAGAACTTATAACCATGCTCGTAAAGGACGTGCTTTAGGTTTGGGTGTAATGGGATGGCATTCATTTCTACAACAAAAAGGATTACCATTTAATTCTATAGCTTCAACAGCTCATACTCATAATATATTTTCAGATATTAGGTCAAAAGCAGAAAAAGCATCTATGGAATTAGCTCAAGAATATGGTGAACCAGTATGGTGTAAAGGTACGGGTATGAGAAATACACATTTACTAGCAGTTGCCCCAACTGTCTCTAATTCTGTTATTTGTGGTGGTATTAGTGCTGGGATTGAACCCTTACCTGCTAATATTTATACATTTAATGGTGCAAAAGGAACATTTATTCGTAAAAATAAAGTATTACAAGAAATTCTAGATTCTAAAGGAGAAGATAAAGATAAATGGTGGGACCAAATGCTCCAAGAAGATGGTTCAGCTCAGGGTTTACCTGATAGTATATTATCCCCTGAAGAAAAAGAATTATTCCTAACTTTCCCTGAAATTAATCAGTTAGAATTAATTCGTCAGGCAGCCATTAGACAAAAATATATTGACCAAACCCAATCTTTAAATTTATCATTTGATGTTAATGACTCACCTAAATGGATAAATCAGGTTCACTTAGAAGCATGGAAATTGGGTGTAAAAACATTATATTATTTGCGTACCGATTCCGTCATTAAAGGTGATTTGGGATCTCGAATGGCTGATTGTATATCATGCGATGGTTAATATTTATAAAAAGTCAAAAAGGTTATGTTCACTGTATGTTTAATTTTAAATCTCTAAAACCAACGAAAATGAAAAAACTCGTTACATTGCTATTGTTTTTAACAATAGGGCTTGCTTATGGGCAAGAAACAGGTACTGATTCCAAGACCATCTTAGATGTAAGTTTGGAAGAAGTCGTAGTTACTTCTCGTGTTATTGATGTCGCTAAAGAAAGAGAGACACCAATTGCCGTAAGTACAATCT
>JAAHTG010000635.1_pt1 | contig 29286 bp, 13 predicted proteins | sample 6116081 | NCBI WGS metagenome assembly JAAHTG01 (sample SAMN13939989, study PRJNA603662) | sponge metagenome | isolation source: marine sponge | host: Mycale hentscheli | place: New Zealand | collected 2005 | reverse complement strand
AAGCTGGATATACGGACTTTCACTATTTAAGAGACGTATGGAAAGAAACAACAGAAAAAGACGCATTGATCGGAGTATCGATGACGGGGATAGGATCTGGCACGGTGTTAGGATACGACATGAAGAAAGCCGCTCAATTAGTAAAACGAGAAAACGCAAGGCTCGCGAAAGTGATTGGAATTAATCCTGCAGCTAGATGTACAACTGTAAAGCCTGCAGGGACGACATCTCTGGCATTAGGAACATCATCTGGTATTCACGCATGGCATAACAATTATTATGTCCGTAGAATAAGAGTTGGTAAAAACGAAAGTATATACAAGTACTTAGTTGAAAACCACCCAATGTTAGTTGAAGATGAATACTTTAGACCACATGATACTGCTGTAATTAGTATACCACAAAAATCGCCTGAAGGTTCTATACTTAGAACTGAATCACCTTTCCAATTACTTGAACGTATAAAAAAGGTTGCAACAGAGTGGGTTACGCCTGGTCATAGAAAAGGTAGTAACACTCACAATGTGTCTGCTACAGTTAGTTTAAAAGCTGAGGAGTGGGAAGATGCTGGAGAGTGGATGTGGGATAACAGAAAATACTATAATGGTTTATCTGTACTACCTTTTGATGGCGGAACATATACTCAAGCTCCTTTCGAGGATATTGATGAAGGAACGTATATAAATATGTTGCAACACTTAACTGATATAAACTTAGAAAATGTTATCGAGACTGAAGACAACACTGATCTTAGTGGTGAGCTTGCTTGCGCTGGCGGTGCTTGTGAAATTACTTAATGGCTGTACTAAGATAAAAAATGAGTATACAACATTTACTATAAAAGAAGGAAAACATAGGTCGACATATGCTTTGAATTATAGTAAAGACACGATGTTCGGTTGGGACATTGAATTTGATTCAAGCGCTATCTACAAAACTGTGGATAGCCTTAATCAACTAGATATAAATAAATTAATAGGATGGAGCGACTGTTCAACTAACCATATGGAAAACTCTATAAGGTTTGGTTGGAGATGGTTAAACGATAGTTTAGAAATACACTGGTTTAAACATGAACTTGGTGAGTTTAGCTTTGATCTTATAAAAAGAGTTAGTATATGTGAAGAGCATTACTACGAAATGACTATATCAACTTGGGACTACAGATTATCTGTTGATGGAACTTATGTACACATACCTAAGAACTGTCCTGACGAGTATAGGCGATATCAACTCTACCCATACTTTGGTGGAAATGAAACCGCGCCACACGACATAACTATTAAAATTAAAAGAGATGTGTGAATTATGTGAAGGTCTTTGTCAAGGCTGCTAAAAAACAAAAGGGAGGTCTTACGGCCTCCCTTTTTTGGTTACAGGAACTTTGGGTATGGTGCCCATTTTCTAGTGTTCCTTATATAAATTTCATTTTCTTTTTTTCTTTTTTCTTTTTTGAAGTTGATTTTTTAGGTTGAGATTTTTTTGGTTCTAAACTCCATTTAGACCAACCAGCTAATAAAGCTATTCTTTCCCACAAGTCAGTTTCAGCTCCAACCGCGTCTGATATGTTTTCGTATTTTAATAAAACTCTATCTAACGGAACGTTCGTTGTTGCAGATATTATTTTAGCGGCAGACATTAAAGCAGGATTATCTAGACTTATTCCTTTGTCATAAATCTCTTGTCTTCTAGCTTTAGAATCAAATGGATAAAAAGCACTTTTTATTCTTTTAATTTTTGATCCTACAGCAGGAGAAATATCTAATAGTTTCCAAGCAGCATCAGCATATTCAGGTCTACTTCTGTCAGATCTTTCGTACAAGTCTAATAAAAAGTTCTTGCCAACAGATAGAGCTTGACCGCCCATACCTAAACCTCTTAGAGTAGAGTCTAACATTCCATTAGCAGTGTCTAAAGTTCTTTTTTCTTGACTCTCATCGCTTTCATCTCCAAATCCTATAGCAAACATAGCTTGTTGCATTGCGTTAAATATTAGGTTTTGTACGAAACCATAATATATTATTTTACTAACATGCTCTTTACTATTTCCTCTTCCATCTTTTAAGTCCTGAATAGCTCTTTTTTGTAATCTAGCATACTGCATAGGTGTATTAGCAAACATTAATATTAATCTACCAGCATCACTTGCTTGCTGTTGAGATATTTTATTTGGATCAGAAGATTGTTGAGAAGTTTCTGATAAATCTTTAAACTCTGTATAAGCTAATTTTCTAGCATCCGCTTCTGTCATGTTCTTATTTTTCATAAGATCATTAATCCTATTTCTAAAATAAGTAGCTCCACCAGTAGCGATAGCGAAACTATCTGCATATTGTGTAGGTAAATAACCTTTTTCTTTAATTAAGTTTAATATTGCTTTAGCTTTGTTCTTAGAAGTCTTAGCTGCGTCAGCTATTTCAGATTCGTTAATATTTATCTTTAGCCCGTTTCTTCTATCTACTAAATAATCAGAATTAAATAACTCACTAAAATCTTTCCAATATTGTTTTTGGTTAGCAAAAGCTTGACCAGCTTTAAGTGGATTATTAAAACTCCAGTTAACAAAGTTTGCTGCAGATATAGTTTGTAATATAGCAGATCTAGTATTGAAAAACATAATTGCAGCATTAGATCCGTTTAAATAATCTAAAATTTTATTACTTAGCCTATTAGATCCAGCGGTTCTATTTTTACCAGTTTTCATTCTGTTTAAACTATTTTCTAAAGCACTTCTATATTTAGGTCCAAAAATAGCTTCTAATTTATTTAAGTTAGCTTTTGAAAATATAGTATTTACATTTGATTGCCAATGCTCTAAATATTTAGCTCTTTTAGTAGTGTTGATTAGCTCTATTAGATCTGTAGTTATAGTTCCTACTAACCAGTTTTTCCCAGGTTTAACATATCCATCTCCTTTTGTAGCGTTTAATATTTGATCGCCAAAAGCTTTAAGTTTACCATCACTTTCTATAATATTGATTAATTCTGCTTTATCAGTTTTAGAAAGTCCAGGTACTTCATAACCCATTTTATCATATAAATAAACTCTAACTGCTTGTTCATTAGTAAAACCAGATTCTGTTACTTTTTGTAAATCTTTAGGAACGTCTAACTGTTTTTTAAGAGCTTTAAAATCAGACATCAATTGCATTCTATCTCTTGATAAATTCCCTTGAGCTCTAGAATATGGATCAAATAGATGTTGTTTATACCAAGCCATTTGACTTTCACCTAGTTTACCTTTTGCTAACGTAGCATACAATAAGCCGTTAAAATCCTCTGCTGAATAAGGTATATAAAATTTAAATTTATCTTTACCTAGTACTTTAGCTTTTGCCTCAGAGAATTCCTTATACCATTCTACACCAGACTTATCTTGTAGTATGTTATTAAACATTGTACTGAGATCTAAAGAATTTTTAGCTTGTTGTGTCTTTGATTTAACATCATAACTTTCTAAAGCTTCTCTTACTGCTTTAACATTTTGAGGTGCATCATCAGCAAAGTAAAAATCATTGTAACCTTCAGTAACTTTATCAACTAACCATTGAGCTTTAGCTTCTCCTGAAGAATTACCTAGTCCAGTTATATTTTCTATAGGTATATCTATACCCATTTCTTTTAAAAATCTGTGTATAGCTGGCGCGGATTCTTGAGCTCTAGCGGTTAATATAAACATATCTCTTTCACCAGCAGCTTCTTTCATTTTTTTCATTACCTCAAACAATGGTCCTTTTTTTCCTTCAACAACTTCATTGAAGTCAGAAAAATCCATTTTCCATCCTTCATTAGTAAGTTTTTCACCTTGCTTAGCAAACTCTTCAGCCGTTAAAGTTTTCTTTTTACCATCTTTAGTAGCAAAAACTTTACTATTAGTTCTTGCAACAGTGTCATCAAAATCAAATACTCTAGCTTTTTTAATAGGATTATTTCTTCTTAAAGAAATTCTATTTGCAATATCCCTATTCTCCATATTGTTTAAAGCATCTTCAAATAAGTCTTTACTAGCTTTTTCAGCATATACATCATAGTCTTTGGCTTCAGAGAAATTATCTTCTATTATTTTGTCATAATTCTTAGAATTATCTACTCTCTGTTTTAACTTCCAACCTTCAGAGTTTAAATCTTTAACTGGTATAGATTCTATAAGTTCTTTAGCAATTTCCTTACCGTATCTTTTCATTATCATTTCAGATACTTTCATACCAGCATATTCACCTGCGATAAAAACTTGATCTTGTCCTGATTTTTCTGTAACAAAAGTATTTAATATATCATTAAAAGAAACTCTACCTTTACTACCTCCATACTTTGAGGAATCCTTAACACCTTGCAATTCTTTAGGTATTAAATGTTGAGCAACTCCTTCAGCCATTAAATCAACTAACTCTCTTTTTTGAGCCATAGATAAATCACTATTTTTTATCTCATGAAAACGTTTAGATATATTAAACATTTCTAAAGCATGTTCATTGTGAGTTAAATCAGTGGACTTACCAACTTTTTGTTTAGGCTTAGTCGTTAAACTCATCATTGATACTAATCCTCTAGGAACACCACTTGAAGCACTTGTTTGAAGTTGACTTAAAAACAAACTTGCTGAATTAGGTAGTTCTAGTAAGGATTTATAAAATTCTTTATAAACATATCTATTAGCCTCAAACGTAGCATCAATTGCTTCTTGTAATGTATCAAAATCCTTTACAGCGTCTTTGTTGGCATAGTATTTTTGAGCTTCTTCCAACCATTTTTTAGGATTTTTCTTATAAAGTTCAGCTATTCTTTCACCATGTCCTTTATTACCTTTAGCATCATAACTTGGTTGAAAAGCATATTTGCTATTTTTTATATAATCAAGAGTTTTCTTTTTGTTTTTTGTTTTACCAAAATTAGAATCTTCAAGAATCCGTCTTATAAACTCAGCATTAGATTTAACTCCAAAACTTTTTTTAGTCATAGTACTTCCATCTTTAAATCTACCACCATGCCCAGTGTAGTCTCTAAATTTTAACATACTATTAGAATTTAAAGAGTTTATTATATAGCTAAATAGCGTGTTATTTCCTGCTTCTAACATATCTAAATCTAAACCTTTAAATATTTCTTTAATAGTGTCTTGATATTCTTTTATATTTTTATCACTAACTGTTACAGTTTTAAACCCTTCTTTAGGACTAGCTCCTTTGTATTCAACACCTAATTCTTTATATAGTTTTTTATAATCTCCTAATTCTTTTTCTGCAAATATTTTTGACTGTTCTAAAGATAACCCTGTATTTTCTGCTAATGCCTCTACGTATTCGTTAAAATACTTTTGATCCATCTTTTCTATAATCTCTTTTACTTTAGTTATGTTAGTAGGATCATTTATAGCATCTTTAAAACCTTTAATAATACGTTGTCTATCTATAGCACCTATATCAATAAAAGTGTCGTCTAACAACAACTCTCCTAAAGTATTTTTATCTACAAAGTCTTTATCGTCTAACATAGCTCGCAAGACTTGTTTTTGTTTTCTAGTAAATTTAACTTTACTTACTCTATCTTCAAATAAATCTTTAGAAGCTCGCTCAGGACCTTTTCCAGAGCTCATGTCTAATACGTAATTTTGCCAGCCTTCAGGTTTATTTTCTTTTAACCATTTTTCAAATTGCTTACCAGTAATAGACTTACCTAATTGATGTATAGCAGCTTTAATTCTTTGGTCAACCTTACCATTTTCTTTAAGAGTTTGAAACTTACCGTCAGGCATAATTCCAAAAAACTCTTTCATTGCTGCTTCATTAAACGCTAGCTTTTCTTTACCCATTAAACCAGGTCCAGTTTTTTGAGCAAACTCTCCTTCTCTGTAAAATAAAGCTTTACCTTTAGCATCAACCGCTTTTAGTAAAACATTTTGAATACCTGTCGAATAACCTCTTACGCCTTCTTTTCCTGATTCTGCATAACCATTAGCCCATGAATCAAAGATTTCTTTAGCTTGATCATTGATTTTATTTTGAGCACTTTCAACTTCTTTTTGAGTTAGTCTAGTTGACTTAGGATTTATTTTACCATCATATTTATTTATCTTACTTTCTTTAACACCAAAGTATTTTGCTACTCCTGAAAAATCCGGCGTAGTTTTATATGAGAAATTTTCTTTTTCCCAATTAATTTTTTCAGCATCAGCATCTAATTTAGATATAATTTCTTCAGCTTCAGCTTTGTCTTTAACTACAGTTATAGGATCAAGTTTAGCATTGCCTTGAGCGTCTGTTCTACCCTCTTGGAAATCTAATACTTTACCAGTAGCCGATCTACCTTTTTCTACTAATCCTTCAAATATTTTATCGCTAGCCTCACCACTTACTTTTTGTAATAATTTTATTTTATTACCCTCTTTATAAGCAACTCCAGCGTCAACCAAAGCGTTACCAACCTGTTTCTTTAAACCTTCTATAGCGTAAGCTCCAAAAGGTATTTCAAGGTTTGAAATTAATTCTTTTCTAGCTTCAAAAGCTTCTTTACTTTCTCCTGCTCTTTGTTTAGTATAAGCTGTATTCCCGTATCTTCTAGCGTATTCATAAAGTTGTTTATCTAAAGATTCCAAAAAAGCTTCTCTTGCTATGGGATCTAACATATCTCTACCTTCCCATTGTTTTAAAACTTGTCTAGGTAGTCTAGTATTGTTTAAATAAAGCGATGCTATTTCTTCAGGACTTTTAACTTCATATGATGTTAACCCTTGCTCTCTAGCTTTGTCCTGTATACCTTTAACTATTTTAGTATTTTCCGCTGTAATTTCTTCAGAAGTTTTATCACCAGTAAAATCAAAGTCCATAGACTTTTTACCTGCTTTTTTCTTTTTTATTCTTGCGGCTACAGCTTCTTCATAAGATTTACCCTGGTCAGCCAATTGCATCTCTTCTAAAGCTGAAACGTTTTCTAATCTCTTATTATTAGAGTCCATTAAACGTCTCATTTGTTTATTAAAAGAGCTATTATATTTTCCAGATGTAATTCCTTTGTTTAAAGCATATATAGTTGATAATACTTCTGATCCAGTTTTGATGTTTGTTTTAGCTAAACCTAATGGCTTACCTATCTTACCCATCATTTTCATAACCGTAGAATACGTTTTACCAGTTAAGTATTTATTAGTAGCTTGAACCATAGGATCTGCCGCTAATTCCATCATATATGTAAAATACTCCTCGCTTCTATCTTTTTTAGAATAACCTTCTTTGTCAGAATATTTCTCTGATATAAAATCAATAAGTTGTTTTCCTGTTACCTCTCCATATTCACTATGGTTAAAAGTCATATTAGAAGTTTCACTAGCAAATTTCTCAACTTGCTTTAAAAAGTTTTCTTTAGCAACTGGGTTATCTTTAAAGTAGTGCTCCATAACGGCATGCCCGATTTCATGCGGTACTTTACCACGCTTGTACTTATTAAGATCAAGATATATAATACCACCATCCTTGTTTGGCTCATATCTAGCAGCAGTATTATCACCTTCTAATTTTCCAGCTCTCCAAGCATCTCCTCTACCTATAACTATTTTAGGATTTTTCCAAGAATTATTTCCGTCTTTATCAGTGAAATTTCCTGACTCTCTTATTTGATTAAAATAGCCTCCAAGATGAGCTTGTAAATTTTGCTCAAACTGTGGGTCTATAATTCTTTCACCATTAGCATCTTCTTTTGGTAATCCAGTATCTTTATCAATTACCCATGGGTCTAACGCGTCGTATTGAGTTTGTATAGCTATTCTTTGAGAAAGACCATGGTATATATCCATGTTACTTTTTAACTTTCTACCAAGACGATTCATTTGTTTTTTCTGGTTACCGCTAAACCCCTCACCTGTGTCAAGCATTTCTAAAAGTTTAGGCAAAGCTAAAGCTTCTGGTAAATTATTAATTTCAGATCTTTGCTTGTCACTTAAGTTTGTCCAAACTTCATTTAATGTGTTATCTCCACTAGCATCTACACTTCCATCTTTATTTCTTTTAAAGCCAGTTAGAGAACCATCTAATCCAGACATTTGTCTTAACTTAGACTGTGCTTTAAACCTTGCTTTATTTCCAGAAAATAAACCAGTATATTGACTTCTACCTTTTTTAGTAAAAACGTCAGTGACTATATTATCTCTAGCGTTTACACCTGTTAATTGAAACATTAAAGTGTTAGAGACAATTCTTTTAAACATATCATCTTGATCACCATAGAGCTCATCCATAGTGTCAGAGAAATCTCTATCGTTACTTAGTTCATCTGCAAGAGCATGTACTAATTGATCTGCTTCAATAGCCATAGCGCCTGATGGTCCTTTAGTTAGATATCTTTGAGACAATCTTTGTAACGCTGGTCTATTCTTTGTTAAGAAATTCATTTTACCTAGCGCAGATCCAAATCCAAAAAAGAAAGCACCAGTACCTAAACCAAAGTCCGCGGTATTAGCCTGCATTTTTACTTCTTCTCTTAATGCTCCAACCGCAAACCTGCCACCTTTAGTTCCAGCTAATAAACGAGTAGCTGTATTAACTTGCTTGCCGGCTTTTATAGCAGCACCTAATTTAGCAATAGCAGCAGGTGATCCAAGGCCTCCAGTTGCAAACTCAAACAAAGCAAACTCAACAAGTGTAGGAACAAAATTTCCAATAGCGCCAACTGTTGCTTCGGTGTATCCTACTTCTAAATTTTCTTTTGCAGCTTTTGATAAATTAACTGCATCTACTTTTCCGCTTTTAACATCATCACTACTGTTAATAATACCAATAGTGTTTTCAATCATGTTCATTCTATCTCTAGCTGTCTCTGCTGTGTTGTAGATATGAGATGGAATACCATCACCCCACATTGTCCCAAAAGCTCTGTTTACAGTTGTTGCTCCATCTACAGCAATATCTTTTAAATAACCTGGAACATCAGATATTGAATTTACACTTCTGTAAGGAGCTTTCATATCAGCTGGGTCAGTACCTAAATAACCAACCTCGTAAAGACCTTGCTTTTCACCTTTATTAGCATAATACTCTAACTGCCAATCTTTAAAGCCAACCCTTTCATCTTCTGTCATGTAGTGCATACTTTCATCTTGAGCTCCTTCAAACTCCGTATAAGTAAAACCACTATTCATTAACTCGTTGTAACTTATTTTAACGTTGTCAATTCTATTTCCGTTTTCATCTTGCAGATACATTATGCCTCTAGCACCTAGATTCAAACCGGGTTGTAGAGAATATGTAGTAGCCATATCTCCACTAACTAAAGATACATTTTCACCACGCTTTTTTAATATATTTAAAATCGTACCATTTAAACCAGATCCTCCTCCAACGTTGAAATCTATATAATTATTATTTCCTATAGATAATAATTGATATTCATTTTCCACAGCCTTTTCATACATATCTTTAACAGCTTTAGACTGTGGAGTTTTAGCTTTTATATCTGCTGAATTATTTAAATCGTTTTGAGATTTAGCAGCTAACTTAGCATTTTTTTGACGTCTTAAAACCTCTGCTTTTTCTTCATCGCTTAACAAGGTTTGATCTAACCACGTGTCTTTAACAAACAAATCAGCTCCATTTTTCTTCAATATTAAAGCCGCGTCTTGAAAATCTTTATATGCTTTTGTTAAATTCTCTTGATCTTCTGTACTTAAAGTTTCTTGTGACTGTAGTGCTATTATTTTAGTTTCTGCTTGCTCACGAGCATTATTAGCGTCTATGATAACTGGAACGTTTGGATTTTGATTAGTATAGTAATTAGTTAGATTATTGTAATCTCTCTCAAACTCATTACGACTTAATCCTTTGTATCCGAAACCAGCGGCATTTATATTTATTGATGTTTCTCTATTATCTTTAACTGCTTGATTAATACTATTTACAAACGCATCTTTTGAAATTAATTCATCAAAAGAATCTCTACTCATTTTGTATCCTTGTGGGCCAGATTTAAGACTTAATTGCTCATAAGCATTATCTAATAATTGATCTCTTGTGTAAGCGTTTTTATCATGATATATATTATACCAACTAGGATCTGATATGGCTTTACCTTCTTCACCACTAAATAGTTTAGACCCTACAGCTCCACCTGTTTTTTCATTTAACAAATTTACAATAGAGTTTCGTATTATATTAGATTGTTCAAGTATTTCTTCACCACTCATTTGTGCTTGAGTAAATTGAACTGCCCCTGTTTTTTCTTCGTCTGGTAAATCTCTATAATCTTCTAAAGAAATAAATTGATCTTTAATCATGCCGTAATTACCATTGAAACCAGGCGCAGCTTCATTTTGATCTTCAGTAAGCCCAGTTGTTTCATAAACTTTAGCTCGTGTAGGATTAGCACCTTGTTGAGAATTTTTAGCCATAAAATTCATCAACATAGTGTACTGAGAGTATGGGTCATACATGCCAAAGCTTGGAGCATTTCTATCAATAAAATCAGGAGCAGATGTATTACCCGTGTAAACAGTTATATCTTGACCAGTAACTTCTGACTCTATGTTAATAGCATCCATTCCTGGTCTATTCGGAACTGTTACCTTAAATTGATCTCCATATTTTTCTTCTAAAATATCTACTAAAGTATCTTCTCCTTGCAATTCAAATTCTTCGTAACTTAAAATAGATGAAGAAATATCTTCTTCTTTTTTTAAAGCTCTATAAGCATCATAATTAATACTCATTTCGTCAAGCGTTCTTTTTCCAGCGTCATGCCCCCAACCTACGTTTTCAACCTTACCTATATTATTTTCAGTTACAAAATCTTCAAACTGTAAGCCTTGATCTAAAGCTAGTTCTTGAACCTCTTGCTCTGTATAATTATTGCCAGACCAATTATAATAAGTATCTTGAGGTTTAGTGTCAATTTCGCTTATAGTATAAGTATTTAAATACTGGTCAAAACTTAGACCTTCTTCTGCTGCCCAAGCTGCAACTTGATCAGCGTTATACTCGTTACCATTCCAATTATATATTTTAGGCATAAATTATTTTATTTTTGTGGTCTGCTTGAGTCAAAAACTATTTTACCTGGTCCTGATCCAATAACACCTGTGTTACCAGCAAATTCTTTATTCCAAGCTGCAACAGCTTCATCACTATTTGGCTTTATATCAACATTTGGTTGCATGTTTTTCTTTTTAACCCACTCATTTAATTGTTGTCTTTGATCGGGATAAAGATTATTATATTTAGTTATTTTAGGATGATGTTTATCAAAACTTGCATCATTAAAAGGAACTATATAATTGAAAGCTCCAGGTGAACTTCCTCGAGGAACAGCATTTTTATATTCTCCATCTCTGTACTCATAGTGACCTCTAAAAGGATGTTGCACACGGTAGTTAGTTCCACTAACTGATTTAAGCGTATTAACTTGATCATCATTATAATTCAATGCTTTGAAAAATTGCTTTTCTACAGTTGCAGCATCTTTATATTTATCTATAAACAATTTAGGCCCGTCATCTGTCATTTTAAATATAAGTTTATCTGGTTGATCTCCAAGCTTAGCTTTAAATACATCATCATTAATACTTTCCAGACCATATAACATATCAGGCTCATTAAAGTATATATTTCTAAATCTAGCGTATTCCTCAGTATTTCTTCCTCCAAATATTTCTTCTGCACGATTTTCTATTTCTCCTCTAGTTAAATAGCTATTTGCTCCGTTTACTTCATTTAAATACGCTGTAAGTATAGCTGGATTTTCAACACCTGTTTGATAACTCGTTAACGCAACCCTAGCTTTTTTCATATCGTTAATATCCGTTGGGTCTATAGGCGTTGGTGCTTTGTACCCTGTATTTAAAGTTGTTTTAGAAGCTGTTGAAGCAGTTTGTTCACCATCAACGATAAACATATTAGCAGCGTAGTCAGCAGCTAGATATTGAGCAGCTTCTTTCATAGTCATTTTCTGACCCATATAATCTATTTCTTTATCTGGATTATAATAACCTGGGTTTTGAAAATCACCTGATACTGCTAAAACCTCCCAAAAAGTTTGCATTTGCTCCGTGTCTTGTAGTAAAGCTAAACTCTTATCTCTAAATGCTTTTTTATAAGCTTCCTCATCAATATCAATTTTTTTGCCTCCAGATGTAGTTATATACTTTCCATCACTACTTAAGTATTGACCCTCTCTAGTTTTTATAGTTTTGAAAACTTCAGGATTTTTAGCTAAGTTTTCGTGTATGAGCTTTAAAGATTCTGTAGGGTCTTCATTAAACTGTATAGGGTATTTAGCATTTTCCCCTGTCATTATATTAGTTATAAGTTCTACAGGTATTTTAACATCTTGTCCTCCAATGTTTTTAACATAGTATGGCTCTCCTGATTTACCAACTTCATACTTAACGTCACCACTATTATCAAATACACCTTTTACAATTTCTACTAAATTAGCAGTATTACCATTGCCGTTATAAATCATTTTACCTATATCACCGTCTTTTAACCCATTAGATGCTTGTATTTTATTATTTAGTTCAAACAAAGAGCCAGTATTAGCTACCATAGCGTTTAATGTTCTTTCGTTTTTAGCTATAGTTTCATATGCTTTCGAATGTCCTAAAGTTAGTCCTTTCGCGTCATATTTCTCACCATATACACCTTGACCTAGAGCTGCCATTGTTCTTGCGTTTGATATTTCACGAGCACTATTTCTTAATGTTTCTCTAGTGTTATCATCAAAAGTAGTTCCTAATTGTTTCTCAGCAAGAAGAGCTTGGTCATAAGCTGTTTCATAATCTTTTATATTTTGTTTTTCAAGCTCAAATAATCTTTGTCCTTCTAGTTCATACTTAGCTGTCTCTCTAGTGTAATCTAAAGTGTTTCTAGCAGCAAGACTTTTTGTTAAGTTATCTGTAGCTTGGTAAGCTTCTGATAAGTCCGGTGTAGCTCTTTTAGTTAATTTTACTTTTGGCATATTAATTTATTTTATTGAAAACCAAATCTTCTTCCTTCGGCGGCATCTTCTTGAGTAGTAGTATATGTTCCAGCTTGAACACCTAAAGCACCTAAGCTTCCTAATCCTCCAGCTAAACCTTCCATACCTTCAACCATTCGTTGGTTAGATAAATCTGCTTTACTTTGTTCATAATCCATTTGTTGATCTAACCTAGAGAATTCTGCTTGTTGAACCATCATATCTCCTTTAGCAGCTAATTGAGCATTTCTAGCTTCTTGTTTTTCTATGTCTGATGCTATACCTTGTTTTGAATTAGCAGCTGCTCTAGCTAAAGCTGTAGCACCACCTGCTCCATAACCTGTTTCTCTCATAGTATCAAGAGTGTTTGCTAATACTTGGTCAGTTTCTTCAGCTTTCATTTCTGCAGCTTTAGTAGCAACTGGCATATTTGCATAAGGATTTCTAATAGGTTTAGACATGTACTGTGACATTAAATTATCAACTAAATTTTGTTGGTTTTTAGCGTCTGTTTTTGCTTTACTATATTGTATCCCTGACATAACAGTAGCCCCTAATGCTGGTACTGCTCCTGCCGCTAACCCCATCCAACTTGTTTGTTGAACTGGTGTTTGAGTGCCAAACCACTCATATGCTTGCTGCATAGGGTTAAATATAGGTGGATTTGCCGGTGGATTTGCCGGTGGATTTGCTGGTGGGCTTGCTGGATGTCCTGCTATGTGTGCCATAATTTAAATTTTAATAAGATGATATAGCGTAATCCGAAGATACCGCAAATAATTCTTTAAGTCCATAAATGTCTGTTGTTGTGTCAGTTGATATTTTAACAGTAGCAAAAAACCCTTTAATACCAGATACGTTTTCACCATTTTCTGAAATAACAACCTGACCAGGTCGTGTGCTGTTAGATAAATAACCAGATCTATCATATTTGTTTCTCAAGTTAGCATGATACTTGTTCTCTCGTAAATTAAATCCTAACCTATAGCTTACTCCTCCTTCAGTATATAAACCTTCGTCATAACTATAAACAGTTTTAACCTCGTCATTAAATGTTTGACCTCCAACAAATTCTTCATTGTCAGAGATAAAGCTTTCTACTTGCCAACCATTAGTTCCTTCATACCCAACTGTTTTAAAGTTTTTATTAACAGATGGGTTAGCATTAAATATGAATGTAATAGAAGAACTTACTGGTGCAGCATCATAATAACTATTTCTATAAGCATTTGCATCATAATGAATATATAGATTATTCCCTTTAGTACTATATAAGTTATTTCTTAAACTTCTCGTGTTGTAAGGGTAGTAACTATAAAAACTAACCCAACCTTGACTCATTTCATCATAAGCTAAAGTGTGATAAGAATCATCCGATGTAGGAGACGTACTATATTTTACAAAAGAAAGTATATAATTATCTTTATAAGTGTCGTAAACACCTATTATTCTATCTTTTTTATATGACGCAAATACTACACCATCTGCAGGATTGCCTGTAACAGTTAAATCTTGACTAGGTAAGCCGACTAAATACACTCTGTTTGTGGAAAAATCCACAGATGCAACATATGATTGACAGTCTATTAAATTACCATTTTGCCTTAGATATAAACACATCCCAGGTTCTATTAAATCAAATTGCTCTTGAGTGTAAGTTGTTAAAGTTATATAAATTTGTGTTGCAAACGGAGGTAATGGACTAGGATATGGCCATGATGGATTTTGAGACAAACCTCCTGGATCTAAAAAATCTACTGTATATAAGTATGGATCATCTTTTACATTGGCTAACTCATCTCTAAAAAAATCGTTCATTCCATAATTAGAAATCTCTGTAATGCCATCTTTGGACAACCTGCAAATAGACTTTCTATATTTATCTGCAAAATACTTTCTAAATCCAAAAACGTCAAAGCTTTCTGGATTTTTACTTATACCATATTCTCCAGTATAAGGAGTTGTTTGCCCAAGAACCAAAGGTGTCGATGTGACTGCAGCTGAGCCTTCTGCAGAGTAAATAGCGTCTTTATCTATTAACACTGAACTAACTTTATTTTCTTGAAATACAGTTAAATTGGTATTTTCTGCATACATTCTTTGTATACCTCCATAGTGTGGATCTAAAGATTTGGTTATATCTTCAGCTACTGAAAACACGTTTGTTTCATTGTAAGATGTTCTAGAGTTGTATACTCCTGAATATATAATAGAATTAAATCTATTGTTAGGTTGTGGATTTTCTTCTACTAAATAAGCTCTAACACCTAAATCTGTTATTGTATTATTAAAACCTCCTCTAATTCTAGCTTCTTCTACTATCCAGTTAGGATCAGTAGTTCCTATCACCCATTGACTAGCGTCTTTGGCAACATTAGAAATAGGATACTGAATGTAAGGAGCTGGTACTGCTACTGGGTTTGGCGCCCAAAAAGGATATCCATCTCTTTCATAATTAGAACCTTCAACGCTTGGCCAAGTTCTATAAATAGCTCTATTAGAACTACTAAAGTCAGTGCCTCCTTGAGCTGTGTCTCTATTAGTTACTAATCTTCTTAATATATAAGAGTTATAATAATCTACTTCTAATTCAAAAGCCATAATTTATAATCACTTGTTTTTATACTATTTAACAATTAATCAGTTTGTGTTTCGTAAAACCTAACATAAGCATAATATTCACCACTTTCTTGCCCACCTGTAAAGTCTTCGTAAACCTTGTAAGTTATTCTATAAGTTATGTTTAAAGATGCAGGTAAAGGATTGTTGGAATTACCTCCTAAGCTAGGCGGATTAGTTATGCTTGTAACAATTCTTTTAGCAGAGTTATCTACAATAAAAGGAGATTGAGTTAAAGGTTTTTCCCAGTAGTTAGAAGGGCTTTGAACCCAGGAACCCTGCTGATTACTAGCGCCCCACTGCGGATTATAACCTGAACTTTGCCAATATACAGTGCTAGTGTCAACTCTTATTATTTTTATTTTTAAACCATAAGTTCGTTCAGCTTTATTAACAGTGCTTAAAGGAGACGGTGCTGGATTATCACCTAATCGAGTTCCATTCTGTAAGTAATAGTATTCGTTAGTTGAGGTTGCACCAGTAACGTCTTGATCCCAATTCCATCTTCCAGTACTTGCATATTGTACTTTTTGTGGATCATACCATCTCCAAAACTCATCGTTAAAATCTACAATTTCTATGCTATTACCATTAAAGTTAGCTTGGGAAACATCCCAACATAAACCTCCAGTAATACTTTTATAACTATTAGGCCAATAACCACTAGATGGTTTATTCCACAAATCTGTTAAAGCTATAGGTGTACCATTTAAGCGATTAGCAAAAGCTTTTGTTACATCGTTATATGGAGCATCACCATCTATTCTAGGAGCTATGTTAGATAAATCACCTATAAAAGAATAATTATCAACCACGCCATTTGCTGTAATTTTTAAAACAAACAGAAATTGATCATTACTTGGCAATCCTTTATATATAAAATCTGGTGGTGTCTGTGAAGCATTATTGGATAATCTAATTCTAAATCTAGGAGCAGCACTACCAGGCGTACCAGCAGTTGATTGATATATTTGAAACTTATCAGTTATTAAAGGTCCAGATGTAGTAGAGCCTTGATACACTTCTTGCAGTGATATAGTAGATAGCCAATCTGCTGTAGTATTGCCATTAGAGTCAACAACTTCAAATTCATTTGTAACTATATCAACGCCTGCCGCAAAGTTTTCTCTTTGAATAAATGCAAATTCTGTAACACCACCTAATCCATTTCCTGTAGCATTACTGTTTATACTAGTATTCAATTCTGATATTAATCCAGAGGTAGTGGTTTCCCAAAGTATATTTATATTAGATCTAGTAGGCTTTGTTTCAAAAACACCAATTTGCCTAGTTGCTATAGTTATATTGTTAACACTTGCGTAACTAGGTATAGTACCAATTCTAGCCTTAGTTGACAATGTTGCTATATGAGGATTTTCTCCACTTCTCCAAAATATATCTCTAAATTCTATAGTGTTTACAGTTGATGGAGTCATTGGAAAAGAGCTAACGTAAAACGGGTACCAAGGATCTGGATTACCTAAGCTTGTGTTATCTACAACGTTTTCTTTTCCAGGATAAAACTGCCCTTTAGTAGTAGTCCATTTATCAAAATCAAAAAACTGCTTTATAGTGTTTACTGAAATTTTATTAATAGCTGTGTCAGTTGCTACTTGTGTACTGTATATTGATTCATCGTCACTAGTTACTGTTCCTGAATTAGGATTTACTCTACAAAATAAAACTGTAGAACTACCAAAGTTTTTGTCTAAAGGTCCTACGTTTTCTAAGTTCCTTGGAATTTTGTTTATATTATCACCTAATAAAGCTATGTTAGCGTTTGTTTTAGTTTCATTGTACGAAGGTCTTCCAAGACCATTTCCATCTCCAACACCAGATCCATCCCAATCAATTCTTCCAGCTAAAATACCAGGTGTATAAACATTATAATAATCTTGATCTTGTTGTTTTACAACAACCCTATAACTATACCAACCTAATGGATTTCCAGCACTATATAGCCCACCTGTTGCTTTAGCTGATGGTATTAAACCATTAAAAACTACTTTTAACGAATTGCCAGGCCATTCGACAGGATCGTTATTAGCATTACTGTAAGATGTAAATATAGTAGAATCTCTAGCTGCATTATTACTTGTTAATACACTTTCATTTAATAATACGTTTGAAGATCTACCAAATCTATCTACCAATACAATACCAACTTGATATGTCCTGTTTTGTTTAAGAGTTTGTAAAGGATATTCCCACCTAGAAAGCTGTGCAGACTCGCTAGTATCTAAATTAAATTTTTCGTTAATTTTTACAGAATAATCTATAAAGTTAGGAGCGTTGTTTCTGTCTACGTAGTTACCATACATAACTCTATTACCTGTAACGTCCTGAGTCATTGCTCTAATTGGAGCTTTATCATGTACTCGTGTAGTAGCTTTTTCTGGTAAAACTTTATAAGGTTCAGTAGACTTATATTGATATAAAAATTGATCTTTTCTTAAATTAGCATCCCATCCTACTAAGTCATCACCACTTAATGTTATCACAACCTGTGGACTTCCATCACCTAATTCATTTGCTGGTATTATAACTACGTCACCAGCTCTAAATCCCGAGCCTGAGTAAGTGCATTTAATATCTTGAATTGCGTTATTAGCGGTTATGTAAACTTGTAATCTAACTTTTTTCCCATTACCAGTCACAACCACAGTAGTTGGATAGTGATAACCTAAATCAAAAGCGGTTGTAGCTGCAAAAGTAATTGTACTGTTATTTAAATCTCCACCTGCAAGAGTTGTAGGATCTTTTGAGTTAATAGTAGCACCAATGTGGCTTTCAAAGTCTTCAAGATCTATTGAGTCTAAAACTTTTATATTAGTTGATTCAGACTCTTTAAACAGTATATCTATACCAGTAACATTTAGTTTGCTATAAATCTCATCATAATTGTATGGTAAATCTATAGTACATCCAGCTGTAGTTAATTTGTTTTCAAAAAACTCTACGATGGTGTTTTGTTTTGTTTTTTGCTCATCACCTTCTAACCAGTTTCCATCTTGTTTAGATAAAAAAGCAGGTTGAGTAAACGGAGCCATTAACGAATACTCTCCATCTTCAAATTTAAATCTATAACTAAATCTTACAAATTTATCTTTTAAATAATCTTTATCTCCAGTAAAGTTTGGATTATAAAAAGGATTAGCTACAGCTATTTCATATGTGTCAGGAGATGTATTAGTAGTACTCCAGTCACTTGGAAATGTGGTTAAGCTTACGTATGGTGTATCACCAATACTTACAGCTTCGTTTAGTCTAGACGTTATAAAATACCACTTAGATAATTGAGTTTTATTACGTAAAAAATATCTTGGAGAAGCTGTAGTAGTTATTTCTATATAGTCTTCTAACTGCCCCATAAATTTAGGAACCAAACCAGCAGCTCCAAAATCAATTCTTGTTCCGTTCGGTATAGCAGGAGCTGTAAAATGAGGAGGAAGCTGTTCGCTAGTGTCATCTATTAATGTTGGCTGATAAACATTAGATGCGTTTGATGCAGATACGTTTTCAATAAATCTTATAGAATTAACAGGAGCATATTTTAAAACACTAATTAAATCTTCACTATTATAGTAAGAAGGAGAACTTTTAGCTTTATTTATGTTTATTTTTCTAGGTTGATTTCTATTATCTGTCCAAAATAATAAATCTTCTATAATGTTTACACCATATATTTTATGGGTTTTAGATAAATTAAGAAAATTGCCTTGTACTAAAACTGTTCCAGATCCTGCGTTGGCGTCGTACATAGCTATATAGCATTTTGCAGAAGCAAACGAAGCAGCATGATTGTTTAAGTTGTTTGTACTTGAATCATTATAGTTTGTTATAAAACAATAAATCTTATTAGTACTTACATCACTATGTAAACCAATAATTTCTAAGTGCTTGTCAGATAAATTAAAGTTCTCTATTTGTAAAGTACCTCTTATATTTTCTAAAGCACCTACATCAGAGCCTTCTGATTTACTTATACTAACATCTCTAGCGTCTCGATATTCTCCATTTGGCAATAGTCTAGCGTCTAGGTCTTTATTCATTCTAGACTTAAGAAAATTATTTTGTACTTGTGGCATATTTAACTTTTAATCCATTTAGATTTACCTCTCATCACTTGAACTATTTCATCAGTCTTTATATTATTCAAGCGTATTTTAGCATTTCTCATAGCAGTTGATCTATCTCTTTTGTATCTACCTACAACATACTCAGGCACTCCAAATCGAGTAGATAAAACCGCGTAAGCTATATGCATGTACATAGCTTCTTCAGCAAACTTAGGTATTTTAGAATCTTCATCTGTTGCTAAACCATCTGATAAATATTCGAATATTATTAATTTATTAGCTAAATCGTTTGAGAAAGAAAAACTACCTAATCTTTCATTTATAGTAAACCAACCGTTAATGTTTGCTTCCTCTGGTTCTAAACCATATCTTTGCCCTAATACATTCTGAGGGTACATAGGATATCTATAATCATTTGGTTGCCACTGTGTGTTTAAAGATCTATTTTTCCACCTATCCTCGGTTATAGATTGTTGAGCTTCTAAGTTTTCACCAAATGAATCTTGAGTGGGTATTCCGTCGCCATCTTGAATAGGAAGTTCTGTAGGATTTGATGTAACTCTAGTAGGGTATATAATGTGTTTAGCTCCTGATTTATCAACCCAAGAACATCTAACATAGTTGACATAGTCCTGTGGAAGCGGAACAGTTAAGCTAGGTGGTATAGTCAATTCTTGAGATTTAATAACCTTCAACATGTCATAGCTAAATTCTTGCATGCCTCTTCTAGCGTGGAACAAAACATCACTTCGCTTTACACCTTGAATTAGTTTGCCTTCACCAACATAACCTACTAAAAAGTTATTAATCACGTCTTCAACTGAAATATAAGAGTATGAACCATAATTATTGTCAATTGCATATTGCTTTAGTTGACATAAAACTATTGAAGGGTTAGTAAACGCAGAGCTATTTCTAATCGTATTACCATTAGGGCCAATAACACTTATTTGAGCTTCAGGTATTAAATTAGCTGCACTAGGAGTAGGATTAGCTGCTGTTAGCTCGTATAAATCAAAGTTTGAAACTGGGGCTATACGATTTCCAGCTGCATCAAAAGCACTAACAAGAGGTGTGTCAAAACTAAATGTTAACTGCTGAACTGCAGAAGATATTTCAAATGTTTGTTGTCCAGCGTAGTATTGCGCGTTAGTTTCAGTTATTAAAGCCATTTTGTATTATTGTTTTTCGTTACTTTCGTCTTTTTGTACTTGAGCTAAAGCGGTTTGCACAGCTTGTGGATCTCTTATTATAACACCTGCGTATAATAATATGTTTAATATAACTTCAGATTGTTCTGAGTTGTGTAGCATGAAATCTGTAGAACCTTGAGCAGAAGCGCCCATAAGATTATTAGCGGCTAAAACTATAGTAGCAGTACCAGTACCAGCACCACCAGGAAACACAGGGGTTGATGAGGCAGCATTTATAGTTATTGTATCTCCAACAGAAAAACTACTGCCAACACTAGCAATAGTTACAGAGGTTACTGTATTAGAAGTGACTGTAATAGTTACAGAACCACCTGTGGCGGTAGAAGGTGGACTTGTAAAAACTGGATCTGTAGCAGTTGAAGTAATATCAATAGTATAAGTACCGTCTGTTAAACCAGCTGTTGTATTTGTATCAAGAGTTAAAACCTGACTTAAAATTAAAGAACTTGTATTATATGTAGTTGCATCATATAGAAATTGCCCTATACCACCTAAAACATAACCCCATCTTGGCTCAGTAGGTTTTTTTAAATAATCTAACTCTATAGGTGTTTGTCCATTTTGAGTGGCTATAACTGGGAATACTTTAATTTTATCTGCTTCATAAAGAAATATACCGTAATTTTTAGATGGTTGAACTAGTTTTGACCTCCTTATTAAATTAAAGTCGTGTCTATTTACTCTTTGTAATTCTTTATATTGATTGCTATATATACTACCAAAATTACCAGCTCCATCATCAAAATAGTTAACTTGTCTATAAGATACATTTCCTAACTTGTATAAATCACTTGGTATAGAAAAATTATCATTATTTTTGTCATAAGCTGGTAAAAAACTAGTTTTAAACTCTTGTAGTTTTTCTTCAGTTAATTCTAATCTATCTGCGTAATCGATATCATTTTGAGGTTGTCTAGATTGTTGATTTAAATCTTCAAAATATCTTTCAAATATTTCTCGTTGAACCTGATTACTTATTTTATTAAATTCGTCAGGAGTCATGTAACCTCTTTGTTCCTTATTAAGGACTAATAGGACTGTTTTATATACCGTGTTTACGTTTATTGCCATTTGTGTATATTTAAAAAAAGGCGGCGAAAAGCCGCCTTATATATAATCACTTATTATTTAAGCTTTTTCTCTATTGATTTAAAAACTTCTACGCCTTCATCTGTTTTAAACCACGAAGCTAACGCTGAGTAAGGGTTTTCATCAAAAGGTACATTCATAAGCTTTTTACCATTTGAAGCCCAAGAGAAAGTTTTTTGGTCTTGTGATAAAACTATTATCTTAGCTTCTGAAGCTTTGATCCCAAAGTTTCTAAGTTCCACATTTTCATCATTAGCTAATTCTATAAATAAGGATGGGTTTTGTCTAGAAAATAATACTATATCTCTTTTAAGCTCTTTAGAACTCATTGTAGATACACTAGATCCCATTTCAACTCTTAATATAGCTTCAGCTTGATCAATCTCCATAGAGTGTGCTAAGTTCATTGCTTGTATTTCCATTTCTAAATAATCTAATTGATCTACAGCTTCTTGAACTTCGTCTCTTTCCGCATATAATGCGTTTCTATTAGGATGATAAAGTGAAAGTAATTTTTGTAATGCTACTTTTTCTTTAGCAACCATTAATACACCGTCTTCAAAAACAATATGACCTAATGTTACTGGTCCATTTTGTTCGTCTACAAATGGACTTTTCATATTAGTTGCATATCTTAACTCTCTGTTATAACCTTTTTGCTCGTCGAAATACATTAAAGGCTTTCTAAGAGAATGTCTTGAATTTATTCTAAAAGTTAACGGTGTTTTATCATTTAATAAATGATAGTATCTATCTTTATATTCCCAAGCGTCCTTTACAACCTCAGGTTTTTTCTTTTCTTTTGTTTCCATAATATAATATAATATAATAATTAAAAAGACCCCGCCTAAGCGGGATCTTATTATTGTTTGTTTAGCTAAAAGCTATGCTTGAAACTACTTGTGATAAGCTAACGTCAATCATTCCTGATCCTCCGCCAATGTTACCAATAGCTCCATTTAGAGCCGTTACATCTGCTTGCACAAAATTAGCAGCAGGTGTAATAACAACTTCATGAACAGCGGCACCAAAGTAAGAAACTTTAATTGTGTCTGGAGTTGTTGATGTATCTAGTGCAGCTTTAGCTACACCTTCAGCTGATAATATATCAAAATCACCACCAGCTTTTTTTAATTTTACATATCCCATTTTCTTTATCTTTAAAATGTTAATAATTATACAGTAGACTTAAACAATACGAAGTTATTCGCAGCTTGAGTTACTAAACATCTTTCAGATAAGAAGTGTATTTGCATCGCATCTAATCCAGATGTGTAAGCGCCACCTACAGAACCAACAACCCAAGATTTATATCTTCTGTCATCAGCTTCTGAAGCTCTATATCTTACATGCAAGAATGGTCGTCTAATGTTAGATCCCATCATTTGGTCATAAACAGTAGTTGTTCCAGCTGGAATTAAAACTCCATCAATGTCTTCCGTTAAACCTCTTGTAGAAGCATCATTAAGATATTTCCAATCAGTTTTGTAAAAGTCATAAGAACCTCTTCTGAATCCAGAGAACCCAAAATTAAGAGCCATATCAGCGTCATTATTAAATAAACCATAAGAAGCAGCACCTGTTGAAGCATAAGATCCGTTCATAGCAGCGATCATATCATCAAAATCAAGAGCTGTTTGTCTGTTTAAAAATAACATGTTTTCTTCAATAGCACCTTGCTTGTCTAATTGTTTAAGTATAGCATCAAAATCAGCCATTGCACCTGAACCAGGAGCAGCAGCGCCAGCGAAATCATTATAAATATTTCCTCTAGCTTCGATAGCAGCAAACATACCTTCAGAACCTTCTAAACCAGTAACACCACCAGCAGCACCATTTTTCTCAGCTTCAACCATTGACATTTCAAGATAATCTTCAAATCTCAATCTAGTTTCAGACTCGGCTTTTAGGTACCATAAGTATCCAGATGTTCCATCTTCAGCAGCAACTTCAACCCATCCAATCTGAGCAGTGTCAGAACCAGAAACTTCATAGAAGTCTTTAAGGATGATTGGCTTATTGCTAAACTGAGTAAAATCAGGTTGAATAGCAGCAACACCAGAAGCAGCTAAATTAGCAGCAGCTTCCATACCTTGTGTACCTTTTCCAAATTCAGAACCATAAACAAATAGTTTAGCAGCACCTGCAGTACCAGCTAAAGAAGCCATATTAGCAACCTTATAAGTTTCAACTGTGATAGTAGCAGTTCTAGGTGGTCCAGCAACAGCGGCTGAAACATCAGAAACTCTACCTTTTACAGTAACTAATCCTTCTGAAATTACAATTGTTTGTCCTTTTCTTACAGCACACTGCTTTCCAGCTTCAAGAGGAACTGTAATTGTTGTGTTTGTTGCAATAGTACACCCATCGTAAGAAACGTGTAATCTATTTTGTTCAGACCATATTACTTGATCTGATGTCATTGGCATTTCAGCACCAACCATTCTTAAGAAACCTTGTAACGTTCTGTTACCAAATCTCTCTACTTCTGCCTCATACAATTCTGGTAAGTATTGTTGTGCAAAAGAATCACTGTCACCAGCACCAGCACCACCATTGAATGACAAGTAGTTAGTATCTAACGCTTGTTTTTTCTGATGTGGTATTAATCCTGGAGCATTAGTTATATCTAATCCCATTTTAATTTAGTTTTAAGTTTTATTTTTTTATTGTTTTTATTCTTAACTTAGAACTATCTGCGCCTGTAATTGCTTTTACTTTTAACCCATTAATATAAACATCTCCTGTCGTAGAACTAGTTCTCGGTTCAGATGATATATTTTTAGACTTAGCCATCATATCTTTTACAGCATCGGCTTTACCTTGCTCATAGAAATGATTAGCTATTGTATCCGCGTTTTCAGCAGCGTAGATGGCTTTGTGATAATTAGCAAAATCTTTAACTTCTCCTTTATCATTTAGGAACTTCCCAACAAAATTAGTTAAGTCAGATTGGCTGTTAGCAACGTTATCGGTATTAGAAACGTTATACCTAAATTTTTTATCTCCAACATTGAAATTAAAACCTTTAAAATCATTATTAAAAAAACTATTAGTATTGTTCTTAAACCTATCGTGTCGCTGTCTCACCATTTTCTGTTCTTCGTTGTATCTATTGAAAAAGTCAGTTGCTTTTTGTTGTTCTTGAGTAATACCTGGCCTCAACTTGATTTCATCGTAATATTTACCCTTTAAGTCTTCCAAAAAGTTCTTGGCTTTTGCAACTTCTTCTTTATATGCGAGTTTCTTTTTACGCACATATCTTTCCTCATCGACTTCTTCGTCGTAAGAAAAACTATCTTCTAATACAAAGTTTATTTCTTCATTGTTTAAATGAGACTTTGTATGTTTGTAATATTCTTTAAGTAAAGCAGTTTCATCAATGTTAGAATAATCAGCATTTAATCTAACGTAGTCTTCTACTGTTCCACCAGTTTCTTTCATAAAAGATACAAGTTTATCTACGTTTTCAGGCAGATCAATTTTATCTTCAACAAAAGGTTCTGTTTTTAACTCTTCTTTAACAGGTTCTTCTTCTGTTATTTCAATAATGTTTTGAATCTCTTTTTCAGTATCTTCGGTGCTGTGTTCTTGCTCCGTTATTTGCGGTTGCGCGTTAGGTTCTTTTTCTTTCTCTTCACTTTTTTCTGGAGATGACAAAACAACCTTTGTTATTTCTGATTCTTGAGTAGTATCTTCTTTTTTATTTAATTCAACTTTAACCGTGTCTTCAGAGGAGACTAGTTTTTTTGGTCTACCTTTTTTCTTTTTTTCCGGCATTTTAAAATTGCCTTCTTCTTTTTCTTCTTTTGACATAATATAATATAATAGTTAACAAAAATTATTTAGGCATAAACTGCTCTAAACCGAATCCATCTAAATTGTCATTACCAGCGGATTCGAAATTCTTTGGTAATGAATTATTTTTCCTTTGTGAAATTAATTCACTTTGTTGCGTAGCTTGTATTTGAGTTCTTTTATCTTTTCTATCCTCGATAAATTGTTCTTTATCTCTATCTGTTTGAACCCTAGCTTGTGCTAGTTGTAAGTTGTATTGAAACTCTTGCTCCATTAGCATTTTCTTTATTTCAGCTTCTCGTTCAATTTTAGAAACTTCCATTTGAGTTCTTGCTTGTTCGTATTGAACCTTTTGTTCAGTTAACACTTGTTGCTTTTGAGTCTCGGCTAATGCAGCTTGTTCAGCAGCTTGAGCTTGAGCTTGAGCTTGGACTTGAACCATTCTTTCTTGTTGAGCTTGATCTTTTTCTGCTTTAGCTTTTTTTCTAGCTTTTAAAAATTGATTAGCTAACTTTAGATTTTTAACTTGTCTAATATCTATAACATCATCTAAATCTATTAAATTCGCTTTTAATGCTATTTGTATATTTTGTTCTAATAAAGCTTTTTCTTCTTCATCTGGCTCTAGGTCTAAGTATATACCAAAATCGTGAATACTAGCATTAACTAACTCATCTAAAGTGCCCACGTTATAATTAGATATACTTTGTTGTAAAGCCATTCTTGTAAGTGGAAACATAAGAGAATCACCTATACGAAGCGATATGTTTTCGCAAGTTCTTAACGTTATATATAAACTAGACTGAAGTATGTGCCTTGTGGCTACATTAGAATTAGCAGCTGCTAGCTTTTGTAAACCAACTAAAGATTGCTTGTCAGGCAACGTTCCATCTCTAGCCTCGTTAAGCCCAGTCACATCTCTTATCATCTTTAAATAATACTCATAAGTTTGTATTAAAGATTGAATTTTAGCCATACCGTTAGAGCTGTTTAACTCTTGTATTGGTACTTTACCTGGGTTCATACCACCATCTTGAGAATAAGATCTTCCAACTATACTACCAGTTTGGAAATACATATTTAAAGCTTCTTGCGGATTATAGCTAGTTCCATTACCTAAGTTAACTTCGTTAATTCCATCTATATCCATAAATACACCGTCAGGAACCATTCTAGACAATACTTGTTGAAGTTTTAAATGAGTAATTTGAATCATGTCAGCAAAACCTGTAACTCTACTTACGATAGATTCTATTCTACCTTTATAAAGTCTAGGAGCACAAATATTATAATTCATGTTTACTTTACAAATGTCAGAAGTTGGCCTTGTCATATGTTCAGACATTTCCCATTTTAACATCATAGGATGACCCAGTATTTTAGCGCCACTATACAAAACCTCTATAGATCTATGAGCTTTTTTCCAGTTGTCTCCTTCTGGTGCATCTAAAAAAGTATCTTGCTTTTCTAATGCTTTTTCTAATCCAGCTGTAGTTTCTTTTATTTTAAATACTTGATTTGTATATGTTTTATAATCAAAGTACAAAACCTGAACAGTATTACCGTCGTATCTACCACTCCAGTTTCTAGTATAATTTTGATTGCCTGGGTATTTTTGTATTTCTTCTATTTCAGAAGGTGTCAACTGGGGAAACTGTTTAACTAGCTCTGAAAGACTAATATTTTTAACTTCACCAACATAATATAAATCTTCAAAATTAGGATCCTCAGTGTAGGAATAAACCAAACTAGATGGATCTACATAATCTAATACTACACCTTCAGATCTATTCCATGTTGTTTTTACACAACCTATACCTAATACTGTTAAGTCGTAGTTTAATCTTCTTCTAGTTAATTCAAATCTATTTTTTGCTAAAACATTATTTATTAGTTCTTCTTCAGCTATTTCAATAGACTGCTTATAAGTCATTTGCATGTAGACGTCTAGTTCCTCCTTGTCTCTTGGTGGATTATCTAAGTCTTGTCCAAAAGCAACGTTTATGCCAGTTAGTTTTTGAGCTTTTTCTATAAAATCTTTTGCTTGTATATCTATTAATAAATTTTCTGCAAAATTAGTTCTTTTCTTTACAGAGCTCGGATCTTGAGCTTGAGCATTTATAGCATAATTACGTTGTGACATGCCATTAACAACAATGTCTACAAATTTAGGTATAATAGGAACGGGCTTCCAATCTAAATTTAAGTATGATAAATCTCCATTTATTGACATTTCATCTTTATACTTTTGAATAGACTGCTCTCCTCTAGCGTATAATCTTAATCTATGGAAGTTGTTATAATTTGTGTTAAATCTATCATACCAACCCCTATCATTTCTAAACCATTCATTTTCAATGGCTCTACCTACTCTTAATCCATAATCGTAAGTAGCTTTTTCTCCGTCAGAAACGACTTGACTAGGAAAAGAACTTGTAGTGTTAGCGTTAGGAATTATATTCATTTATATTATTTTTGAAATGTAGCCAGTGTTATCGTATTTTTTTATACCTAAATTTAAAGATTTTGCAAATCTTTTTGCTGTAGGTGTATATCTATTTTTATTGCAAGCCATTATAGCCAAACCAGAACTAATGGAAGCATCATGTTTTGTTCTATTATTAATGTTAAAACTTGCCCAATCTTCTAATGTTTTCTGAAAATACATGTCTCCACAGCTATTATCTTTCTGGCCTACATAATCTTCTATGTAGCTTTCTATAGCAGCAGCATGTGCTTGTTTAATATCTTCACTCGAGTTAGGTATTCCACCAATTTCTTTTTCTGTAGTAGACAACTTATTCCAAACTTTATCCGGTCTGTTTATTGAAAAACCTCTATATCCTCTTCTTTTGAAATAATATAGTAATCTAGGTTTATTGTTCTCTGCTAATATAGGCATTCCGTAAAAATGACAAGCCATTAATACTTCTTCAAAAAATATCTCAGCAGTTTGAGGTCTAGCTATATATTCTAAAAAAAAGTGGTTTGGCGGTGCATCTTCCATTGAAAACTTTGTCAGTCCATGTAATGATCCGTTAGACCCTTTACCGTCGACAGTGCCACTAATATCATAAGAGTCACAACCAAATGCTCCGATATGATCGTTTCCAGGGTGTTTAGTTCCATTTTTATTTATTATTTTATTTTGCAAATGAACCGGAGGAACCCATGAAACCATAAATCTACCATTTTTGTTTGGCATAAATATAACTCTTGAGTCTTTAATACCATTTTCCCACATAAACGAACCTTGAGTTATATTAAAACTATTAGCTAGTTCATCGTTATAGTCTATTTGCTCGTATATTTTTGTTAAGTTAAATAAACTATTTTTTGTTTCGTCTCTAAAAGCATGCGCTTCAGTTCTTGGAAACTGCCTGTAATATTCATTTAAACTATCTTGATCTGACTTTAATCCATCTACTTCGTTTTCCCAGTGTTCGATAACTCCGATTGTAATTGGGATATTGTCAACTCCGAGTTTTGGATTTTCTGGCGTAGTGAATACAGGTAATCCAAAAGTATCCATGAATCCTTCGTAGTTCCAT
>JAAHTG010000631.1_pt1 | contig 29324 bp, 45 predicted proteins | sample 6116081 | NCBI WGS metagenome assembly JAAHTG01 (sample SAMN13939989, study PRJNA603662) | sponge metagenome | isolation source: marine sponge | host: Mycale hentscheli | place: New Zealand | collected 2005 | reverse complement strand
AAAAACAACAAACAAAACCAAAACACCCACCAACCACCCACCCCCCCCCCCCCCTGCTAGCGTTTTTTTACAAAGTCCAAAAGTAATTTGTAGATTTTTTGGCTCTAGGACTTTCTCAGTAAGAGCTAGAGTTCCGTGGTCTGTGAAATTACACGTTGCATCCCTTACTACTGTACTACCAGCCATACGTTGGATATTGCTCTTAAATTTCACGTTTTCCATTACTGTTAAGTAGTCTAAAGATGTTGCTTGCTTTAATGCTGCAGATATATAGAATCCAGCAGCCTTACCAGCAAAATTAGATGTTACATTAAATGCCATAATTTTTTATTTTTTATTTGTTAATATTATTTATTTAAATCGTGTAAAAATTTGTCTCTACCTGATAATTTTCTGTATTCTTTTCTTGATAATGCAGGCTTTTCAGAGCTAAATTTATTTGTGTTAATTGGTGAGTCAGCTGGCTGTGCAGCTAATTCAGTTTTTAATTTTTCGTTTTCTGCTTTAAGATTTTCTAGCTCCTCTTCTGCTGAAAATTCTTTAACCTCAGTTGTTTTTATAGTTTTTGGATTAACAGAAGGCTCAACAGTTTCTTCTGTCATTTCTTCAACCTCATCATCACCGCCTACCTTATCTCTTTTAAGGTCAGCTACAGCATCAATTAAGTTGTTTACTTTGTCCTTCATTTCTTCATAAGACTTAGCCCAATCAGCTTTCTCTGCGTCTGTTTCTGGGAATGCAAGTTCTACATTTTCTGACATTTCTTTGTACTCTTCTTTTTCTTCACCAGCGTCTATCTCTTCCTCAGTGTCAGCCTCTTCAGTTTCTGACTCAATTACTTCTGCTACTATACCCTCCTGTTCAACTCTAAAGGAAACGCCAGTATCTGTCTTGTATGTGCCTACTGGTAAAAGTATTGTAGTTCCATCCTCTGTTAATACTGATATATCTACTCCATTTTCAAGCTCCTCTGCTGTTGATACAAAGATTGTACCGTCTTCGCTTTTCGCTTGCCACTCTAATTTGATTGTTTCTTCAGCTTTATTTAAGCCAAGTGCTACTAAAATTTGTTCTTTAATGTCCATAGGTCTTTTTTTATATAATAGATTATTTAGTTATTCGTTTGATTTTCTCTTATTATTTCATTAAGAGCTTTAAGTATATCTTCATTTGTTGGTGTTTTTTCTGACATCTTCTCCATCTTATCAGTAAAATATCCCTCAATAGATAGCCCCTTTAATGAGCCGTCTTTTACCTTACTCCAAAGGTCATCATTTGTAATTTTCATTTTGACAAACCATGTACCATTTGGTAGGTCATAACCATACAATTTAGACTTATCCATATCACCTTCTTTTATCCAAGATTCTACAGTTAAAACGCCGCTTACCCTGTCTTGATGCTCATAGGTAGCTTTATGGTGGTTATTATGTTTTAGGTATAATTCTGAGGCCTTGCGTACTGTCTCAGGGCTAAAATATACGTAATATTCACTATCTGTATTGGCGTTGTATCTAAAAATTTGTTTATTTGGTATTAATGCTGGGCTTACTAGCATTCTTTTTTCTTCATCTACCTTAGCAAAAGTTAAGTTATTCTTTTCTTTACTAAAGTAAACAAAATCTTGTTCAATAGCAGGAGACGCTACTAAAGAGATAGCATCTATTGCAAGTTCCTGATTATCATCTTCTATTACTAGTTCTACAATAGATGTAGTCTTTTCATAGTAGTCTTTATTAGCCGATTCACATTCAGCTATTGAGTCGTACTGACATTCGCCAGATTCCCCCCATTTTACGTTTCCGTTTTCACATTCTTGACAAGGCATATTATATAATAGATTTTAAGTTAGTTTATTTGATTTTTGTTGTTGTTTCTAATGTCATGCACTTAATTTTTGCAAAAAGCGCTTAAAACGCTTTAAAACGCCAAACAGCTATATTGTGGCCCTACGTCTTATGTTCGCTAATTGATTCTGCGAATTTGTCATTTCGTCGGTCAAAACAAAAGCCTGTACCGCATCTGGCTCTACTCCACTTCCTAGCTCAAAAGCACCTGACATCATTTGAGGGGCTGGGGTTGCTGGCGTGGTTGCTGAGGCTCCACCACCATCACCACCGCCACCAGCTCCTAGTATCGTTTTAGCTTGTGCAGCAGCACCTAAAACTGCTGCTATTTGTGTAGCATAAAATACTGGAAACGCAAAGGCCGCTCCAGGACCAGCAGCTTTTGAAGATTTTTGTGCAATATCTAGACCCTGAACAATACCAACACCTGTATTAATTGCTATTTCTGCTAAGGCTGCTGCCTTTGCTGCAGATGAACCCTGTTTTAGTAGGCCGCCTAAAGCACCTATTGCTCCACCTATTGCACTAGTAACCCTTAATTTGTTTTGTAAGACTGCATCATCACTATCTTTTCTTGCCTTATTATTGGCTAAATAATTATCAAGATAGGCGTTGTCAGCTTGTATTAGTTGGTCATTAACCTCTGTTACTATTCCAGGCATCCTAGTAAGCTCTCCCATCCTTTCAGCATCAGAGTCTCTAAGCTCTTTATTTCTTTGTTTGGCTTCTGCTTGTATTTCTCTATCTAAAGCATTTACCTCTGTAACAACTCTTCTACGCATCTTTACTGAGGCTGTTTCTTTTTCTATTAGCTCTACTTTTAACCTTGCTAGATTTGCCTCATCTTCAGCCGAGTTTTCACTAAGAGCCATTTCCTCTTCTTGAATAGCGAGCCTTTCTCTTGCAAGCTCTAATTCTCTTTTTGTAGTTTGTTCTTCCAACTCTAACGCTTTAGTTAAGTTGTCTAGCCTTTCTTGTGCTGACTTTGTTTCATCTTCTGCTATTAATCTAGCTTTTTCAATCTCTTGCCTAGTTTTAGCCTTTTGTACCATAAACTCATTATCAGCGTCTCTAAGCTCCTGTGTTCTTTTCTTTAAAGCCATCATTGCCTGAGTCTCATTTTTTATCTCTTCAGTTACACCAGAAAAAATGTCTGTTGCTAGTTTTCCTGCTTCTCTAAATTTACCTTCAAAAACCAATGCTATTATTTCTCCTACTCTAGATATTCTATCAGTTATTACATCAACTGCAGCCCCTATACCTGTAAACGCTGTAGCTAGTTGGTCTGCACCTCTTTTAGTATTAGTAAAATAACTTACTAGTGAACCAATCAAAACTACAAAGGCCCCTATACCTGTTGAAATAAGTCCAGCTTTAATAGAACCGAACATTGCCTTAGCTGAGGCCCCAGCTGAAATAAAGCCAGCCTTTACCCCATTAAGAGAAACGCCCATTACTTTAAACTCACCAGCAGCTGTTTTAGCATCTTTACCTACCTTACCAACATTTGATTTTACCTCTGCTTCTATTACTACTTTATCTGCCATATCTTTATAATTTTATTTCATAAATATTTAACGTACAACTCCAGCTAATATCCATATTAGTAGCGCCTTTTACTTTAAAAAACATATCATTAGTACCAGAGAAATCAACCTCAGAAGTCCAGCCAGTTACTGTACCAAAACTTCCTAAGGTTGCTACTGTTTCACTTACATTTTTTAGAAAAACTAATCCTGTGGCTCTTAAAAATATTCTATCATAAGTGTTTCCAGCTGCTGTACCTCCTGTTCTTACTCCTATTACATTAGCTTCAAATCCCTGTGCAGATATTACGCTTTCTCTAGCTATAATTGTAGTTGAGGTATCACCATTAACAAAAAGGCTAGTAGCCGTACCATCTGTCGTTGTACCTGTTAAGGTTATTGTAGAGCTTTGCGCATAACCTTTTCCAGTACCACTAAAACCACCACCACCAATAACTACTTCTCCATCTCTTTGTGCTATTCCATAGTTACCAAATATTGAAGCGTTATTAACTCCATTTTTTATCTCATTATTACTACCTATTATAATGTTATTTCTTGACAGTCCTTTTACCGTATTACTTTCACCCATGATATAGGTGTTATTCGTGCCTAGTTCTACACTGTTATTAGCCCCCTGAGTATTATTATTTATATTCTGAATATTTCTATTTAGATGATTTGCTGTTTTAAAAGCAAAACATGTGCCAGTTTCTTTATCATAAGTATACCCGTAGGCCTGGCATTGTATTTCGTTTGGTTGTATATCATTATTTGTATCATCAGTAAAACTAACAACACCAATTTCTGATATTGCAAATGGTTTAACTTCGAATCCGTTTATGTATGGTATTGTAGGCATTATGGTATTAGTATAAATTCAACAGTTGCTAAGTCGTTTGGTTTGTAGTCTATTTTATTAACTCTAAATACTCTATTACGCAGCATTACCGTATCATTAAATTTAAATGTATTAATATCGGCCGCATTAAGATTTACTTTAATGCTCATTATCCTAGTATCTGCATTGTAAAGCTCATTATAATAAGGAGACCAGTAAAGATTGTAAAGGTTATTAGCTACAGGAAAACCAACAGGCTGTATTAACTGACACTCTCCAAAGTTAAAATCATAAGCACCTGAATTTGTTGGTACACTTGTTAAGTGACTAAATTGTAAAAATTCACTTTCTGTTGTGCTAGCTGCTACATTATTCTGAGCTGGCACATTAAAAGTGCAGGTTGTTAATCCTTTTACTCCATTATCAAACATAATCCTAGGGCTATTATCAAAACCTTCAGAAGTTCCATCATCTGGGCTATAAGAATATATAGCTGGTGTAATAAGGTCTGAAAATTCATATTCTAAAGGCTTTATTATTGTAGCTCCAAAAGGCTCTGCTATTATTTCATCTGTTCCTTGTAATACTGTAGCTAATCCATTAGAACCAATAGAAGCGTCAAATAATTTACTACCGTACAAATGTCCGCCTACTGAGTACTTGTATACATTAAATGAGTAGTCATCATCATCTTCTACAAATTTAAAGATTGTATTTTTATTTAAATCTGTTAAAGGTGTAAGCTTCATTTCTGCTACATCTATTTTCTCAGTCCAATCGTGCTGAATACTTCTAGAGGCTAAGGTCAAATCAGAAATGCTACCACTATTAGTATCAGTATGAAATATATCCCCATAAGGTTCAAAAGTAATATTATTTGGGTTATTCTCATCTGGTAAGCTAACCAAGTTAAACATAGTCATTATACCTTTTAGAAATTCCCATTGACCAATTTCACCTCTTAGAGCCTGTAGTATTGTATTAGATGTAACACCTAAAATAGATACAGTTCCATATAAAAAGCAAGAGGGCTCAGGATTATTAATTAAAGCACCCATACCACCTAAAGAATTATCTTGCTTAATACAGTTATTAGCTGATGCCTGAAATTGTAGCCTTAATGTTTCACCAGGATTTAAAGCTGTATTTACGTTACCATTATACAAAGCTTGTGAATTGCTTTGAGATTGACCATTTATAAGAATTTCATCCCAAAAAAGAACAGCATTTGTCCAAAAATTTACCGTTACAGATGTTATTGCTCCTGGAAAAGTCCCGTTTGCTGTTAAATTAGCACCCCCTAAAGTTAGTGTAGGTTGTGAGGCATAAAACCCCCCATCATCTACAGTAACAGTTTGTGTTGTAGTGCTAAACCATATAGAGGCCATACCGACAGTTGGCATAACAGTACTTAAGTTTAATACAGTAGATGTATTTTTTAGCCACCTGAATTGTATATTAGCATTGTTAAGAATGTTTCTTACCCTTACGTTAGCATTAATGTTAAAAGTAGAATTTTGTTGCCCTGCAGGACAGGTAAATAAACTAGTACCATCAAACCCAAACTCATCTGGCATATTATTAACGTCTGTAAATTCTACATCTGTCCAGCCAGTAGTAGCAAACTTATCAGCTGAACCTGTTTTATATTGAGCATTACCAGTAGTTGAAAAGTCGTTTGGTGTATCATCAGAACCCCAGTTAAAGTCCATAAATAAGCCTTCAAATTCAGGTGAATTAAAAAAGTTTGATTCCCAAGTAAATGGTGTATTTTCAAATATTCTATTTATTAAATATTTTAATTTGATAAAAGGCCTAAAAGAAGTCTCTAAGTTAGCTAAAACAGGACCGTTTGCATCTTGTGTGTATTGATGATTCCAGTCTACAAAAGGATATTTTAATACGTCTGTTGTAGCTCCAGTTCCTGCATAGCTTCCAGCTGGCAAAGAGTTTGTTAGTGTCAAATTACCATCCCAGCTACTTTTAATTACTGTATAATTGTATACATGCTCTAACTCAGAAAAATCTAGCTCACTAAATGTTCTATCTTTTAAAACATCTGCTAAGGCTACTACTTCAGAATAAAGATTAACATTATAACTTATCTCACCATCTTTATCACTAATATCAATCATTTTTAGATAGCCCTCAAATAGTATAAATCCATCCTGTTTTAGAACGCATTGAGTCTTATTATAAGGATTAAATATTATACCATCATCCGCCCTTGTAAGCTCAAACATATTATCAAAAATCCTGTTATTTCTTTTAGTAGCTGGTAACTTAAAAGCCTTAGAATATGACTGTACTTTTTCAGCTACATTTTTAAAATTATCTACACTAAGACTTAGTGGTATATCTTCATCCTCATAAAGGTCTACTATTACTTGACCGTCTTCAAGGTCAAAATCTGATAGGCTAGGTGACATTCCCATTGGCATTACTGATAAATTACTTATTGTAACTGTATTGGTAATTCCAAAATTAAAATAACCTAAAATAATAGCAAAGTTCGTATTTGGAGCTTGAAAATCATAAGTAAGCTGTAAAGCATTTGGTATAATTGTTCCATTAACTGATTGAGTAGTACCATCATAAATCTGCACACTTAAAAAACCATTTGAAGGTATTGATGCTAAATTTATTGTTATGGTATAAGTTTGTCCAATATTTGTATTTGTTAATCTTTGGTAAACTCCTGCAAAAGATACTGATGCAGCTGCAGCAGACGCTAACACTAAATTATTAGAGGTTACTACTGGCGTGGGTGCTGTTCCAAAACCTGTGCTTATAAACCTATACCATACATTTGGTATTGTAGGTGGCGCAGAAGTCATAAGAGCTAAAGGCAAATTATTAGATGCACTACTAAAAATAGGTGTAGAGTTTAATCCTGTAAAAGATATACCATTAACTAAATATTCTACTGGTGAGTTTGAATATACATTATACTGACCGTTATGGTTCTGAGGATATACTATTAATTGTACTGACATTATATAGATTGTGTTCTTAGTGTTTTACTTTTTTCTACTTCAAATGTATATTGCATTAGCCTATCATTAGCTATTGTTTTACGAGTATAACTAGATGTTGTCAGCCTTACTGGCGTAACATATTCTGTTAGTGCTGCTTGTGTTTCTATTCTATCAAAATATTCTGCTAGTATATAAACTTCTGGGCTGTTTATAAGCTCTTCGAACCATTCTGATTCAGATTCATTTACAAAATCTGTATTCATTGTAATTGTTTCTGTTGCATTTACTCTAAAAGATTTTTTACCACCTTTAAAACCATTTATTCTATAAGATGATTGGTTCCAGGTCCCCTCAATTTGATTGTATGTAGTCCCTCTTGTAGATATTTTATTTATTGATTTTTGGGTAAAAGTATAATAATCCCATCCACCCCATTGGTTAAGCCAGCATAAACGAATAGGCTCATAATTTTTAGTATTTGGACAATTTACATTTATAGTGTAAAGCTGACTAATAGCATCCCCAGTACTTTTACCAGGTATATTAATTGCTAAAGCTTGTACGGTAAAGTACCCACCTTGTATTGTTCCTGCTGTTACCAAGGCTCTAAATGCACTACTATAATTCTGCAAGTTACCAGGAAAAGCACCAAAGTATAATATTTCATAACCTATTTTTGAATCATAAGGAACAGCCCCATTACCTGTATTTCTAGGAACAGTAAAATCAAGTAAAGAGCCTCCAGCTGAATCATAGCATTTAATCTCTATTTGCCATGTACCCCCTCTATTTAGCATAGTAAAAGTTCCATAATCATTTATATTAGCATATTGAGTTGTAGGCGCATTAGTAAGAAATTTATCAAACTGGTTGTTAAAGAAAAATGCATCAATATTATAACCAAAGTTATTAGTAGCTAATTCTAATTTATCAGTATATTTTAAGTAACCGTTAAATATCTTATATGAATTTGAATTTGCTGTTGTGCCTGACGGTATATTTACTTGTGTTGGTTGTGTTGTATCAGCACCTAAAAATTCTACTTGGAATTGTACAGCGAAATAACGAGCAATATTATTATTGCCAGAAAATTTATCAATCAAATGTATAGGATGGTTAGTAGGGTCTACAGTAGCATTTGTTTTATATTTACTACCTTCTTTGGCTAAATTATCTGCCTTAACAAAATTTTCAATTATAGACCTGAAATCGAATATACCAACCCCTGCATTATTTGGCGTAGTCTTGAATGTGCCAATTACAGTTGAGGTGTTAGATAGCACAACTTGGTCTTCATTACTTATATGTACTGTTGCTACAAATTTAACCTTTGTTTGATTTGCTACTATATCATTGTTTGATACTACAAATATTACTGGTTGCCCTACTGGCATTGTTGTTACTTTTGGATGTTGTTCTATTATGCAATTTGCCATTAGCTTACTTGTGTTATTGTTTCTTTATTTAACGTATTTAAAATGTCTTCTTTTACGGCGTTTAACAGGTCTTTACCATACTGCTTAAGCCCTAAGCCTAAAGGCTTCTGAAAAAAGCTAAGACCCTTTATTCCATCTCTTTTTATAGCTCTGGCAATTAAAAATGATATACTTTTTCTGCTTATGAATCTACCTTTAGCATCTCTAGGTGCTATGCCTTTTTTAACTACCCATTTATCAATAATGCCTCTAGGTGGTTGCTTGTTAGTATACTTAAACGGGCTGGCCTTAGTAGAGTTTTTATAATCTTTAAAACTTTGTTTTTCGTTAGTACCAGATACTCCTTTATCTACAAATTGACCGTAATTATTCATATAGAAATTTACTGTAAACCCTTTAGTATCTTGTACAACTTCAAAACGTATAGACTCTTCTAGCTTAGTGCCACCCCCTTTACGTTTTTGTAAATTGCCCTTAGCTCTATTTACTACTTGTTTACCAAAGCTATTTAAGTAATTTTCTACATTTTTCATTATACAAGGCCTACAAATAATTCAAGTTGAATATCATTTGCTCCTATTGGTCTAGCTTCTAGATTTGCCAGCTCATCAGTAACTCCAAACACAATAGTAGTACTGCCTGCGCCCTTAATAATATCATCACCATTAAAAAGAATATGAGTAGCTCCAGCCCTAAGCCTTACTATATAAGATGTAGCTACACCTACTACTGCTAACTCAATTTCATTTTCAGTATCTAAGTTAGTAACTCTGATATATTTAGCGTTGTCTCTATCAATAGCTCCAGGGCTACTATAGGGTGCTGTATCAAATACGGCTATTATTGTATCTTGTGACTGTGTACAAGTTACTATTCTCTCATAAACATCTACTATATTTTCTGTTGTTAATGTATTACTAGAGCCTCTAAGCGCTCCATTTAAGACCACCGCCTCTGTAATTGTTGTTGTTAAATCTGCCATAATTATTTTTTGTCTATTTGTTTTAATTTATTAATTGCCCAGTTTATGCCACTAGCACCGCCCCATGCATCCCACATAAGGCCGCCACACCCTTCACTATACGGAACATCTTTATTCTGTTGATGTCTTTTAAATGACGCCATACGTGCTATTGTATCTCTACTAATTTTCTTTTTGTCTGCTAACTGTGCTGAACGTGTCCAGCCTACTCTAGTACCACAACTACTACCATTTTCTTCCTTCCATTTTCTAGCACGTTTTGCATTATTACTAGCTGCCTCAGGATAGTCATTGTAAGACTCTAGCTTTATACTTATTGCTTCAAGCCTCTCTAATATTTCATCGTACTTCATAATCTTATTGTTAATTTTGGTGGTATTAGTTGTATTTCTATTTTCCATATCTTAAACTTAAACATTAGTAGCCTGCTCCTGCATCTGTTACAGGTATTATACAGGTATCAAAATCATTCATTACTTTAATTCCTATTGTAAAAGTCCATCCGCATAGTAAATTATCAAATCGTTCCTGAAAAGGCTCAATAGTAAACTGGTCTTCTGTAAAGTATATAGGAAAGTTTATATCATTAACTCCTTCTATTGATTGTCTTGAGCTATGCCTTAGCATACCTATAAAATCTGTGCATATTTCTAGAGTTTGATTCCATACCTGTTGCTCATTATTTTTAGGGTCTATTAATTTACTCAGCTGTTGTGCTTGATACGTTTGCCAGTCTTTTTTTTCACTTACTAGGTCACATATAAATATCTGAAAATTATATACTAGTTCTGAGTCACCAGTTTGTACAGATGTAGGATTGAGATGTAATAGAGGCATCTTTTCCATTTTTTCTAAATTTAGGTCGTATATATCACCTACAGAGACTGTAGATATTTGCTCATGATATTGCCCTAGCCTACAAAGAAAATTCACTACGTTATTATATGTCTTATTGCTTACCATTTTTTACTTTATTTTGTGAGTTTAAATCTGTTTCATAACTTAACCATGTAAATGCGTCTAATATGTTTAGCTTAGCTATTGTTTCTAGTTTTGATATGTCTGCATTGCATAACCTATACATTAGCCCAAAGTAGCCCCATTTTTCTGCAAATGACTCGGAGGCAATTGCATCTCCATTACCTTCAGCTTCTGCATCAAATATAACGGCAAAGTCTCTGATAATACCTTGCCGAAATTGTAAAAAAAAACCAGTGCGCTTTGCACTTGTTCTGCTGGCATTTTCTTCATTTCTTCCGCCCGAATCCTAATATCTCCATCATAAGCTTCAATAGTATAAATGTCATTTTTTTCTTCTGTAATAGGTCTGTATAATACTGCCATAACTTCTGGTAGATTTTTTTCTATATCCTGTTTTATAAATGTCTCTATATCCGCCCACTCACCTAAACTAATACTACTAAGGTCTGGGTGAAAACCGTATCTTTTGCCCTCTACTTCAATTATGCGTTTTAAAGCACTATCCTGCTCTTGCTGCATCTCAGATACTTTGTTCATAATATTAACAATATCACTTAACTCTAATTGCTTAATTAAGTCTTTAGGTATATTAGATAGTGCTGCTATTGTCTCTTCTGCTTCTTTTGTTTTTGTTCCATTTTGAAAATCTATAAGCTTAAGCCATGTTTCATAATTAACATCTGACCATTTACTAATAAGTTTAAAATCTTTTACTTTACCATCCTTCTTAATCTTAATCTTCATAATATATAATAGAAATTTTGTTTATTTAGTTTAATAGTGTATATTTGCCAACAGTTTGTATTTCATTATTGTTATTAGGGTGGTGGGTTAAATTAGCTTGCCACCCTTTTTATTGAACAAAATACTTACCAATATTAGTATCTATTTCATAGTACATTCTCATAGCTAGAGCGTCTGAATAATCTGGTGAGCGCCCTATAATATTTTTAACAGTTTCTTTAGGTATAATCTGGAGCTTATTATCTTTGTCGGCATCTTTTGTTCTTACCTGTTCGCACTCTTCTATAATTTGATTTTTTACATTTATATCTGAACAATTAATTCCTATTTGCCCTTTGTTTATCAAGTCTGCTAATTTATAATAGCACTGTGTTTTTAAGTTTTGGTAATTTTCTTTTTTTAATGGGCTTGCATTATTTACAAATCCTTTACACCTTAGGTAGTCTTTTACACCACCCCCTACACCATCTTCATCAACAATTATATTGCTTAACTTAACTTGATGCTCTTTTTGCAACAGCCTCACAGCCTCAACAACGTCGTTTATAGCCGATTTAAGCAATGTTTGTATTATTTTAAGGTGTAAGCCTTGCCAAAGCATTATAACGGTCTTGTCAGCTCCAAAACGTGCTACGTCACAGCTTATGTATTTATCACCCTCTACACCCTGTTGGTTGAATAGGTTTAGTATTGCGCTATATTCTATTAAGCTATCCTTAGTAGCGTCATACTCCCAGTTACCAAATAGTAGCCTTTGCTTGCTTAGTTCATCTAGGGTCTCTAGTTGAGTCTTGTAATATTTAGATATATACTCATTATCATCTACTAATGATTGAATAAATTTTCTGTGAGGTTTCTGCTTGTTGTCTTTAGATGGTCTATAGTATTGAGTGTATACCCAGTTCTTTGCAGGGTTACAGGTCATAAGCATTTTAGGTATTAGCCCATAATCATCTAGCTTATACCTCAGCCTACTAGCTACTATATTCTTAGCTTTTTCTGTTATCTGGTTTGCCTCATCTATAAAAGCTCCTGTTATCTCTAGTGAACCTAAGCTATCAAAGTTTCTGTCACTAGGATATAAGAATAGGTCCTTTAGTAATATCTCACTATCATTGAAAAAAGTTATAATATTTGAACCTCCATTAAAGTTATAGTGCTTGCCAGACTTTAGACCCCAAGATTCGCAAACCTCAAAGAATGTGTTTAACGTTGTTTTCTTTAAAGCGTCTAGCTTACTTCTACCCATTAAATAACGGGTCTTAGAATATTTAACACACATTAATACTAGCCAGCTACAACCTACCCAAGACTTACCACCGCCAGCAGCGCCACCGAAAAGGACCTCAGTAGTAGACTTATCAAACAGGTACTCTATTGCCTGTTCCTGTGTATGTGTGAAGCTAGCATCAATATTCAACCCCTTTGATATTTACGTTTATTTTTACAGGCTCTTCGCCTGATGTTAAGTCTAGTTCTGAGCGTTCTACATAGCCACGTTTTTTACCTTTAGTCTTTAGGTAAAAGATTGTAGCCGCTGTGCTGCTTTCTTGTATCTGTTCAAATAGCTTACTCTCTACAAAGTCTAGTGCTACGTTCTGTATATCTTTAGCAGACTTACTAAAATCTTCATCTTCTGATAGCCACCTATAATATGTAGCTCTACTTATGTCTAGCTGCTTACAGGCTGTAGTAACAACGCCTAAACTTTTTTCTAGTGCTTGTAGTAGTGCTTCCTTTTTATTGTGTCTCATTTGTCTTATTCTTTACCTTTAAATGACGCTAGAGGATAAAACACTAAACTGTTTCTATAGCCACCCTCTTTAGTAGGTGTTATAGGTGTTACACCATGTACATTGCGCCATGCTGGATAAACTAATATACTATTGTCTTTACCATTCATTGTAGCGTTATAATCTGGTACGTGCAAATCACCTCCTTTAACGTCTTGCTTTTTGTTTATAATTACATTTACACAACCTCTTATATTGCCAGTATCTCTATGAAAAGGGGCGCTAATATTATAATTATTAATACTACTAGTAAAGCATTTGCCCAGCCTGTATTTCTTTGGTACATACTCTTCTATTAGTTTTACTTGTTTTTCATATTGCGCTGGTAATATTTCTTTTAGTAATGATTCCGCCTCTCTACAGGCTCCTAGCATAGCCTTTAAAAATGTTCTGGCGCTTTCTTCTCTATGTACTGATGATATACTACAATAATTTCTACCAGACATAGGCCGAGGTGGTACGCTTCCAATAATAGTAGAATACTGTTTTACACCGCTAGCTCTTGTCATAAGTTTTTTAGGTACTCTGTCGCTAATAAATTCATTGTTAGCTATCTCAATAAACTGTTTTAGTTTGCCTGTAATCTGATTCATAAAAAATCCTACAGGCTCATCATTAACAGTAAATATACAGTCTTCTAGTATATTGGGTTCTTTGTATTCGCATTCTTGACCTACCTTAATGCTGTGTTCTACTTCTACTAATTCAATTCTTTGCATAATTTTTCTTTTTCTGTTTTTAAAAATTCTAGTATCATACCACCTACATAAGCGCCACTTTCTACAAGATAATTATATGTTTCTCTAGCCTCCTGATAATCTTCTGCTTCAAATCCTACTAATACACCTCTTCTTACGTCTCCCTCCATTGCATCTAGTTCTTCTTCAAAGTTTTCGTCATCTAGTATTGAGTAGTCTGGCTCATCTCTAAACATTCCACTAGGTAAATCTACACTCCATTCATCTAGTAGGTTAAAGCTATAGCCGTTACCTAGTATATCCCAATCCCATTCACCAAATGAAACATTATCTTTTACTACTATTTCTTGACAAGTTTCTTCATAGGTTTTTTTATGCAGCTTAAATGCATCTGTAGTCTTATGGTGTTTCTTTGTGTATTCAAATACTGGTACTTCTTTTAATCCTGCTTCAACACAGGCCCTGTATCTCATGTTACCACCTAGTATAGTTCTTTTTTCATCTACAATTATTGGTCTCATCTCTAGCATTTGTGGCAAATCTTTTACGCTCTTTACTAGCTTTTTGAATTTAACCTCTTTTATTGTTCTAGGGTTTTCCTGATTTAAGTTAAGTTCGTTAATTTTTAGTTTCATATTATATAATAGAATTTGTTAATATTTATTTATTAGTGTCTAGCACATCTTCTTAGTAGGCTATTTTCAAGCCTTTTTTTTAGGTTGTCGCTTATTATTTTTCTAATCCTTCTGGGTGAAATATTGAATATTTCTTCAATCTCTTTTAAGCTGTTTGCTTGTGGATATTTAAAATAGTATTCCATAACCTGTTTAGCGGTTAATTCTGGATTCTCTGGTATTCTTAGTTTTGTATCCATTTAGTCAAAGGGTTCGTTTATACCTCTATCTCCTATTAGTTTTTCCTTAGCGCTAGCCCATAGCTTATCACCTTTTTTAGTTAGAGATGATTCTGTGCGCTTTAAACTAGGCATACCCTCTACTGGTTCGCTATCCATATATTTATTACAACTACAAATAACATCTGCAACCCAGGCATTATCTACATAAATTATTTTAGCCCTAGTAACTTCTTTTGTTTCTTTACAACATTTACAAGAGTATAATGTCATTGCGCTAGTCCTCCTGTTTTAGTATTACTTTCCTTGTAGAGCCTGTCAAGTTCAAAATGCAAATGGTCTATTGCTTTTCTTATATCTTGCTCAATAGGATTGCCTTCTTTTTTGCCAGCACGCATTAAGTAGCTAAGCGCTACGCCTAAATTATAGTTGTCACCTTGAAAATCTTCTACAACTTTCCTGGCTTCTATCTTGTATCTTTTACCCACATAATAAAACGGCGTTTCTTTTTTCTTTGTCATTTTCTAATATTTTGATTAATCCTTTTTGTGTATGAAGTCTTTTTGCGTTAAGACGTTTTCTGTATTGTTCAGGGTCAAATATAAGCTTAACCTCCTTAACTAAATCTTTAGCATTAAATTTAACAACCCATCTAGATTTATAGTGCATTTTGTAATTTCTTAAAAAGCCCAAATAGTCTACTTTAATTAGCTGGTCCTTTCTTAGTTTTTTTAAATTTCTCATTGACTGTATTTTTTATATAAGTTTTTTATTCCATCAAAACAAGCTGTTATACATGAGCTGCAATTAGTAGTAGTGCTATAATTAGTCATGTGAATAGTGTTATATATCTCAATCATGCGCCTCTTAGCAGCCTGGTCTTTAGCTCTTCCAGTTTTTAAGTCATCCCATACGTTTAATATTTCGTCTATTATTTCTTGCGGCAAATCGTCAGGGGTGTCAATTTTAGTCGTTTTAAGCCACTTTTTCTGTCCGCAAGACATTGGGGCTAGGCGTGCCTTTATTTTCATAAAACAGCCACAGTCTTTGCACGTTCCTGTCGGTTTAAAATAATATATACATTCTTTACATATAGCTAATCTATCTTTATAAATTTCATTAGTAACAAAAAATTTATTCATTTAGTTTGATTTTTAGCATTGTTCTAACCTTATCTATTGTAGTAAATATACTATTTCTGCTAATTCTGGTTTTTGCTGCTAGTGAGTCTAAAGTATTGCCTTCATAATAGTATAGCTTGAATAATTCTCTGTCATACCAATAATCTATCTTATCTAGTTCTTTATCTATTAGCTCTAGTTTTTCTATCTTGGAATTATCTACCTCTTTATTTGGTAAGTTTGCAATATTTTTATTATTAGCAATATTATGAGATACAGAATCATTACTATAACTTGTGCTGCAATTGTGACTAAAATTATCAATATGTGTATAATACTTCTCATACTTATAGTAGAAATTACTTCTTTTACTGGTTAGCGCTCTTCTTAATGCTACTGCGCCGTACCTTAAAATACCTTGTTTTCCATCCTTTTCATATATTGACCTAAGAGTATCTGGGTTCATTTGTAAGAAATATAGCATAAGTTCTTGTACTGCATTGTCAATTTTATTCTTATCTGTTGTAAGGCCATACGACATAGTTCTAAACTTATCAGATAATTTTGATATCTCTATGTATATATCAGTCATCATCTGGCTTTATTGCGTCTATTGTGTCTACAGTTTGTTGTAGCATTTCATCTAAAACAACTCTGTAAGCTCTTAGTACTGCTCTGTTTGTTTTGGTCTCAAGTGCTGCAAAGTAACCATTTGTAGCTACTGATACATTAATAGGTATTATCATTAACCAATCCCAAAAATTATTTTCTTTAGCTCCAGCACCATAGTTGTTGTGATAATCTATTATTAAGTTTATGACATCTATATAATTTCTATATCTTACCTTTGTGCTAGTTTCTTTTACAAACTCTTCACAAAGTGTTAAGTAAGTTTCTATTGCTTGTTGGTGTGTCTGGTTAGCATAGATAGCTTTTTGCATACGCCAAAGATATTAAAAAAGTTACTCAATTTTGTTTTGTTTTTTAAACTTTTCAACATGAGTTTTGTAATAACTTATTTTTTCTTCATAATCTACTCTAGTAAATTTAACTATTGTTCTTGATAAAAACTCTAGTTCTTCTGCCTTACCATCACCATATTTTGCATCTAAATTTAAGGCAAACTTGTACTGCTCACCCTGTTTAAACATATTACAGCCAACACACTGGGGCTGACAATTTTCTTCATTAAATCTAGTTGGTAGCTTTGAGCGGCTTTGAAAATGACCACACTGCATACCTTTATTATAAGGCTTTACACAGCCGCAAGTAAAACATTGTACAAGACCATCATGAGAATCTCTAAGCCTTATGTAAAGGCTAAACCATTTATCAAGCTCTTTTTTTAATTTTGTTATTGACTTTACCAAAGAATTTCTTGTATAAACTGTTGAGGTGGTGCTACATAAGTATATTTAGATATTGTAGTGTTTCTACCAAATCTAGTTTTTTTTACTAATGGTATACTATCTATATCATATCCAGCTTTCCTATGATTGCAAATAATAGCTGCTAATCTAGTAGCCCCATATTCTTTTATAGCTTGGTAACTAGTAATACTTCCGTAAGTCTTTAAGTGCCAAAGAATTGCATCCGCTTGACTTTTTACTTGACTTTCTGTAATTGTTATTTTTTTCATTTTAATAGTTTTATTGGTTCTTGATAGTATAAGGTTTTTTCTTTTGCTTTGCCTAAAGTGTGTACCTCATACCATGCGTTATCTACTACTTTTTTATGTTCATATACCCACCTGTAAAAGGTCCTGATATTTAAAAACGGTTCATCTTTTCCAAATCTTACACCCAACCTAAAAGCATCTTGTACTTGGTTAAAAGTCATATTGCCAAATCTTTTTTCTTGTATTAAGTCTGTTGCAAATATTTTACTTAAACTGGCTAAGGTTTTAGCATCAGTTCTATGCCCTATTTCTACAGATGTTAAAGCTACTAAGTCTAGTACTTTTTTAGTTAGCTCTTCTAGGTTTTCTTGTTTTAATGATTTCATAATAATTTTTTTGCCTGTTCATATTCGCTTAATTGTGAGTCTAATTTACCTATTGTTTTAGGTTTGTTTTTGTTTCTAGTTTCCCAGGTTCTTACTGCAGCCTTCCAGTCCTTCATTTTTGCCTTACCTACAGTCCACCCTTTACTTTCATAAAAATTAAAAAAAGCATTTGCCTCTATATTGTTATTACGCTCTTTACAATAATTTTCTATTTCTAAAATTGTTGGCACTTTAAAGTATTTATTATTGTTTTTTATTAATTTATTCTTATTAAATGTTGTGACTTTATCGCATGACAAGTTGTTCAATAACTGCATAACTAGCTGTTCATTTATCTTATAAAAGTTTTTTGCAGGAATACCCATACGCTTAACGTCTATAATTTGATGCTTTTTAAGCGTTTTAAGGCACTTTCTCTGCTGTCGTGGCGTAAGTGTTGTATCATTAAAAATATTAGCCTCTGTGTTAAAAAAATATCCATTTTTACACTCACCAAGTTTATTAAAATACTCCTCTTTACTTATAAGGTCTGCTAGTAAAACAGCTTCTTTTAAACCTATTTTTCTGGCCAGTTCCTTATTTAACACTATATATGCTGTACTGCTTAGTAGGTTTTTCATATTATTTTTACTGTATAGTGACAATTTACCATAGCCTCCTTAACGTTTTCATATTGCTTAGAAAAATCAAAATAAGTTGTTTTTATCTTGCATTTAACTTGACCGCTTTTAACCTCAATAAAAACATTAGGATTCAAAGACTCTGAAACACCATTTTGTATTAAATGATTTTTTAGAAAGTCTTTATCTGTAAACATCTTTTTACTTCCATCAATATCTTTATAAGCCCTGTATATTTTTTCAAATGTACGCCTATATATTATACAATGTGTAAAGTTCTTCTTGTGCTTATTTTCATAATGATATGTAGCGGTTCTATCTCTATTCAAAATTTTAGCAATAACCTTTCTGGATATTTCTTCTTCAGTTATTCCTATATAACCTGCAATTGACCTGCAGCATTGTAATAGTCTTTTCCTGCTTTTAAGGGATAGCGAACCCTGTGGCAACCCCATTACTCTAGTAGTGAGGTCGCATATAGCCTTAAAGTTTATTTCTTCTACCATGACTAAAACGGTAGATTTTCATCATCATCAAATGTTACCATACCATTATCTGATAAAGATGCTTTGCTATTTACCTTAAAGCTATAACCGTCTATATTGTGATAGTACTTACCTTTATATTCTCTTGAATAAACATTGCACAAAACTGTTAAATTTGTACCCTCTTCTAGATTAGATATTTTGTTAACCTTATCACCAAAAGCGCTTACACAAACAATATTATTAAAGTCTTCGCCAGTGTCAATTACAATACTTTGTTTTTGCCACTCTTTGCCAGCTTTACTTACTCCAGATTCTAGCTTAAGTGTTTTTACTATTTTACCTTTTAATTCCATTTTTTATTTATTTAATTGATTAATATTTCTTTTTAAACTCTTCTGATTCGTCTTCACCAAATACTCCAAGCTCATAGAATCCTGTTAGCTTTAAGACGGCCCTACTCATAGCTCGTTTTTCAGCCATCTCCATTACATACCATGTGTTACAATTACCATCAGCATACGCCTTACCCTTTAATGCTGAGCCAAAGGTTTGTATTTTTATTTCTTCATTTTCTTTATAACCGTATGCTTTTACTACACAGAAATTCTGCTCACAGTTGATTACTTCATAGTCAATTGTAATACCCTCTAAGGCCTGTATTTTGTCGATTCCTGAGCGTGTTATGATAATATAGTGTTGATGCTTAAATACATCATCTTTTGTTAAGTTATACTTTTCGTATTTTTGTTTAATTAGTTCTGTTTTCATTTTGTTTTTATGTGTTTAGTTAATTGTTCTTTAATATATTCTAGGTGTTCTGTATCAATCCATTTTAAAAAATCGTATGAATCAAATACAATCTGAAAGTCATTACCGTACTCATCTTCACCTCTTAAATATAATTCGTTTTCATGGGCTTGAAATGTGTTAATATTATTCATTGCTTTGTGTATTAGTTCGTTTTTCATTTTATTTATTTTTATATTACTGTTGCATTTTCGTTACACTTACTACATTTTTCTGTATTTCCTATAAACTTAGCTTCACAGCACTCTGTTAATTCTGTATTAAAACATTCATTACAAATATCTTCATAATCAAATTTCCAATCTAGTTCTACACTACAACAAGTACATGTAGGGTTAGTACCATTCCAGTTAATAGGGTTATTCGGGTCGTTTGCTATATGCGTATCCATTAGTAGTTGTATTGTGTTAGGTCCTTATAGTTATAGTATTCAGTTTTAATTTTTACAAATAAATCAATTACCTGCTCATCTAGTGATTTTTCTAGTAAGAATTGCTTGTGTTCATTTTCAATACTTCTTACAAGTATTAATAAGCTATCAGTAATTTTGTTTAGCCATACTGGATTCTCTTTTATTACATCTAATATAGATACAATAGCTTCTTTTGTGTTTGTTGCTTCCTTCATTTTATAATTTGATTTCATTGTTTTAGTTTTTAGTTTAGTTCTTCAATTATGTTTTTTAGGTCCTCATCAGTTAATGTATCATTCCATTTGTCTTGTAGAGTGTCACTGTTGTTTAAAGCCTCTTCACCTTGTATGTAAACATACATATTACAAACAGCCTCAGCACTTGACAAGTCAGTAGTTATTTCACCGAAATTATCCATTTCATATTCTTTAATTTCATCTATAGCCTCAAATATACCTACATTGCTTTCTAACCATCTTGAAGCTGAATACTTACCTATAATAAAGTAGTCAGTGTTAAATAATTCGTGGTGTAAGTCGCAGGCGTATGGCTCTGTTGTCATTAAGTCCTCTATTTGATTTTTTGCGTAGTCTAAAATTTCTGTATTCATTTTTTTGTTTTTTAGTTTGTTAGTCATTTTTGTTGCTGCAAAGATTGGCATTATTTTTATATCTCACAAACTTTTTCACGCTTTTATTCACGAAAATAACAAAAAAAGTTAGTTTACTAGTAAGAAAAAAGTCAAAAAAAAATTAAAAAAAATTGAAAATTGTATAAAAAAGTGTAAAAAAACGTATAAAATTTACAGTTCCATAAGCAAATTTATGGGCGTTTTGCCCGAATTTTGGATAATTACAGCGCCTATAGCAGGTTTTTTACCATACTTAGCATAGGCAAAACTGTATTCGTCAAAGTCTATACCACAGCCAGTCTGGCAGCCAAATACTCTAAAGTTTTTACCTACATAATGCTCAGTATAACATTGCGTATGTAAATGCCCTTGTACTGTGTTCATCATATCTGCACGACATTTTGTACGGGCTGTACCACCCTCACCATGACAATACTGTACGCCGTCTTTTTCATAGCGCTCAACAAAGTTCCAGTCTGGCACGCCTAAAACTTCCTTATATGATTTTATCCATTTACTAGGTATTGCTGAGCTTTGAGCCTTACGCATGATAATACGGTCATGATTGCCTATTATTACAGTAGCAACAGGAAACGCATCACGCCACCTAGCTATACGTTTAATAGCGTATTCTAGCTCTTCTAAGCCACCCATACCGTCTGCTGAGGTCTCATGATAAGAGCTGTAGTGATTGTCTATTATATCACCTATAAATACCACCTCTGTACATTGATAAGACTCGTATTGCTCTACACACCAGTCTAGATAACCATCTAAGCAAAATGGTTCATGAAGGTCTCCGATAACTAGTACATTACTAGTTTCGGATTCCCTCATTTTTTCTATTGCCGTAACTTCATGCGGCTTTAGTCTATATCTATTGCTTTTTAGCAACGTCTGCTATTCCTTGACCTACAACTAACGTAAGAATTGCATAGTATAAATCTTTAGCCGTAGTTTCATCTACACCTAAAAATGTTACTAATGCTGGTATAACTACTGAGCTAATAGCATACCAAAATTTCTTAGATTTAAACATTTGTCCGATTAAATACTTTGATAAAAAATTTTTCATAATTATTTATTTTTGATTATTAAATTAATATTCTCACCACCCAAATATATTATTTCTTGCATAAGTATATCCATAGCTAAAACAGAGTTATTAACTTTGTTGTGTTGGCTTCCTTGACCTACTAGGATGCAGCCCTTAGTGTCTTTAGCTGAATTACCCCTATGAAATAATATATAATCTCTGTTTGGTACATCTTGTACTAATAAATGCAAGTAGTCCCTAGAGGATGATTCTCTTGCTGTTCTTAGCCTTACCTTGTATTTACCAGCTGGTATACAAGATATGCTTTTTTCATTATTTATGTATGGTAACTCTAAAGTATCACAAAACCTTTCACCATTTACAAATAGCTCACCAATAGTAGACTCACTAGTAAACATATCTCTAATAATTAGTAGGTTAATTTTTGCCTTGACCTTTATATGTTTTTTTGTAGGCGTTTTGTCCTTTTGAGGCGTTTTTTGAGTGTACGCCTTTTCGCTTTTTTCTAACACGTTTATAAGAGCTTGTAACAACTTTACGAGCCATTTACTTAGATTTTTCAAATTTAATAAATTTATAGATAGTAAAACTAATTGCTAGTGTTAATGACACTAGGGTTAGTATTTCATTGCAGTCAGTTATGCTAAAACCGATTGCTGAGCCGTTAGCTATTCCTACTTGCAGAGTGTCTCTTAGGTCTGTCATCTTTATTTATTATTGGCTTTTTATCCAAATAGGATTTTAGCTTAGTTATATTTATTGTTTTAGGCTTGTAGTGTTTTTTCATTAATCTCCAGCAGTTAAAAAGTTTCTTAGTGTTAATTCCGTACCCTGTCTAGGTGTTTCAAGATTCATATTAGAATAGTAGTTTTCAATTGACGGGCTTACATCAGCGCCGCTATTTTCGTTATATTCAGGAAATAAAGATATATTATTTCTTATGTAGTCTATTAACCTTTCCCTGTAATAGCTAGCAGTATTTAAGACCTCTTCTCTAAATGCTTGACTTTCTTCAGTGCTTAATGCTGTGCCTGTTTCTGAAGTCTTATTGTAAATATTACCATTTTCTACCTTGTGCCTTAGATAAGGTATTGCATGATATAAACTATATCCTGGTAACATATCACCAATATACTCATCTACTAAAGTTTTATAGTTTTCATTACCTACGTTACCAATTGTACCCGCTGTAATTAAGTCTTTAATTTTTTGTGTTAAATGGGTCCCTAGCGCTGTTTCTACATATAGCTTCTGCGCTTCTCTTACAAAAGGGAGTAATAGAGAATTATCGACGTTAAGATTAAGAGCTGTAGAGTCTTTTAGTTTACTTTCTGATATGAATAATACGTATGCCATTATTTTACATTTTTATATTTAGCGATTAATTCAGGGTTTACAAAGCCATGATTCGGCATGTCATGCGGCGCTACAGATACTTCCTGTGCATTTCTAGGTAGTTTTACACCTCTACTTCTTGCCTCAGTTGATGTTATTATCTGGTCTGAATTTTTGGGCCTGCTACCTTTTTGTACCATTATAACCCTGAACCATTTGTGTTTGCACAGTGCGCCGCCTTTCCACTTCCAGATTGAATAACGACTAGAACCATAAGGCCCCCAGCCTGGATTTACTGATTTTCTACCCATTGCAATAATATCTTCTTTTCTGTACATCTTATTAGCAGTAGTCATTTTTCTACAGAAGTCCCTTTCACCTACTCTACTACCTGTATATCTGTACCTTACTCTGTAAATATCATTTTCGTATTTTTCTTGTTTGCTAGTTTGGTCCTGTCCAGACTTTCTATTTGGATATGCTGCGCCTGTAGTAGCAAATTCATAATAATCTGAATTTAATTCAGCCTCGAAGTCAAAATTTTCTAACTCTTCTTCTGCTTCTTCTTCACTTAATATTTCATAGCCCTCTGGCATCTCTTCGCCAAACTGTGCAATAAAGTCAGTTAGTTCCGTAGCCTCAGAATGCCCCTCACACGCCATATAAGCCGTTTTGCCGTCATATTGATGCTCATGGTAGCCCTCACACCCTAAAGTCTTTGCGTGCGCCTCAGCCTCTTCTTTTGTGCTAAAAACAGGCTGACCATCAATCATACCAACTTTAGCTAATTTTACATCTTGCTCTACAGTAGACTCTTCTTGCTCTAAAGGTGCTAATCCTATATCCTCTCTAACCTCATCTTGTGTCATAACCTCTCTGATAGTCTTAGAATCAAATTGTACTGTTATAGGCTTAAGCTGTACAAATTCTACTTCTAAATCCATATTATTAACAGAGAATATAGTTTGTAGGGTGTCTAGTATGTTTAACTGAAAAGGCCTTACTACTGTGTTTAGATAGAAATTACTAGCATTTATAAGCTCATCCGTATTGCTTGAGAATCCATTTGCACTATCAATTCCCATTAATGTTTTAGATGTAACTCTATGTCCTGTAAGTATATTTTGTACTAGCAGTTCTTGTAATGCGAGGTACTGTTTGTCAGCATCTGATACGCTAATAGGCGTTATCTCAGGTGTTCTAGTTCTATCATCACTAAATGTAAGTACAAATTTACCACTATTCTTAGCTCCTGTAAACTTATCTGTAAGACTTTGCTCTATTTGTCTGCGCTCCTCAGCAGTAGGTACACCATTAGCGAACGATATGAAGTATGAGCCACTAAACCCATTTTCTATATTGTTTAGATGAAATTCAGCTACTCTTTGGTCTACTAAAGCCCAGTTACAAGCAGCTAGGTAATCTGGTGTATGGTATATATCCATATTTGGGCTGTAAGCGCCTGTATATAATAGCTGGCTACCTGCAGTTCTGTCATTTACATTAAATGCTGCTACAGGGTATGGTTTGTGTGTTCTTGTATTGCTCCAGTCCGCACTAATAAAATATGTATCTACATGTCCTAAGTCGTTTGGCCTACCAGCTCTAACACGTTCTACTGGTATATGGTAAAGCTCAGCAATTTCTGTTTTTTCTCTATTCCAGATAATGTGTAAGGCATAAGCTCCTTGAAGCTTAAAATCGAATGCTACTTTTTTAATAACCTGGTGTAAAGACTCTTTACTGTTAGCGTTACGCATAAACTTTTTTAGTTTTACATAAGCATCTAGGCTAGTATCATCATCTGTTACTACTATATTTTCTCCCGCTATCATCTCTGAGGTTCCGTTAATAATAGCTGCATGTGTACTAGAATTATAGTAAAGGTCTATTAAGAATTGCGGGTATAGGTTTTTCCAGTCATCTGTACCATATTCTATATAGTCCCTACCTCTAACCTCTTGTACTACAGGAGCAGTACTAGTCTCTAGGTTGATTGATATTATTGAATCTTTCATATTTTATTTTTTATGGAACGTCTGTTACTATATCGCCAGAGGCCATATTAGTCATTGTTCCATCATTACTATTTGTACTTTGGTCAACTATTGTAGGATAAGCTCCTGTTCCTGTTGGGTCTCCGTTTCTCCACCAGCCTATTAAATTACTTTTACCTGTTAAATCATCAGGCGTTCCAGCGTTATATATTGAATGTACTGAAGCTGCATTAAGCAGTACATCCCACATAGACACTTCATCTAATATACCTCTAAAACCTTTGGTAGAAGCGCCAAACCTAAAATCAGCTGATGTATTTATAGCTGGTGACCACGTTCCTATACTAAAATAAGTAGCATTACCTATACTATCAGCAAACTGAACATCATCTATGTAAACTAGCATTGAGTTTGCATTATTAGCTAAATTAAACCCACACACTATGTGATGCCAATTACCGTCAGAAACATTAATAAAACTACCTGCACTTGGGTCAAGATTTAGCTGTTGTTTTATTGTTCCAACACCATTACCATAAACCTGCCAACTTACTATTCCTCCTGTTTCTATTATAAGTGTCCACTCATAATCAGTTCCAATTTGTTTACTAATAACAGAAAACCTACTAAAGGAAGTTTTTACCCAGCAAGATATACTAAATCCAGCAGAAGAGCCTGAGCCATTTGGCGTAAAAGTAGAACCACTACCAAAGTCTACATAGTTACTACCACTAAAGTCTAAAGAGTATAGATTCTCAAAAGCTGAGGAGGCTGGTGCTGTTTTAATAGTTGGCAAACTTAATGCTAATCCTAGTTTTTGTACCATATCTTAATTAATATTTTTAGTCCACTCAGATGTGTGCATTATTGCTAAAATCTCTGAATGATTATATTGTTGTAAACCTACTAAAAAACTAGGTGTTTCACCTTTAAATTTTAATACTGTTTTAGTTTCGTCAATAGAAAGTCGCAAAGTATCTTGACTTGTTTCTTCTACTAAAGAAAAGTCTATATTTAAAACATCTGTCATATTATATATTACATAAATCATCATTATGGTACGTCTGTTATTATGTCTCCTGAGGTCATATTTGTCATTGTTCCATCGTTCCCTTCTGAAGAGTAGTCTTGAATAGTAGGAAAAACTGATGTTCCTGCAGTATCTCCATTTCGCCAATATCCTATTAAATATTGTTCGCCAGATAAGTCAGTTGGTGTGCCACTATTGTAAATAGATTGTACTTTAGCAGTAGATAAATTATCGTCAAATATAGAAACCTCATCTAAAATAGCTTCACCATAACTAGACGCATCTCTTCCCATATACAAAGAGTTTGTTGTATTTTGAACAGGAGACCAAGTACCTGCCAAAGACCAAGTTGCATTACCGTCTGCTGCACTATGTTTAACTCCATTAATATAGCCTATTAAGTCTGCATTAGTAGCACCTAAATTCCAAGTAAAAGCTATATGAAACCAAGTGTCGCTCGTTAAAACTGTGTTTAATATTAATCTCATATCAATGCTATTAGTACCACCTCCATAAATATTAATCTTCACCTTATCGGCAAAATTAGTTGTTAGCGCATACTCGTATTTATAGCTACCAGCAACAAAAAGACCAGCTTTAGTTATTAATCGTTGTTGTCTCATATCGGCTGCTTTAAGCCAAAAACTCCAAGACATTCCTCTATTAGCACCTGAGTAGTTTGGCGTAAATATATCTTTATCTCCAAAATCTACATAATCATCAACCCCATCAAAATTTAAAGAATATAAATTTTTAAAGGCACTATCACTTACTGTTTTAATAGTAGGAAGGCTCAATGATAATCCAAGCTTTTGAGACATATTTTATGTGGTAACTCCTTCGTGGTAACCTATTCCAATTCCACTTGTAAGTGTTATAGCGGTCACGTTCATAAATAATGTCGTTCCTGCTGGTAAGGTAGTTTGCAAAGCAGTCTCACCTGTTGCATCAGCTGCTGCTATTGAGGCAACTACACTTTCTACAGGAAAATAAACACAGTACCAATCTTTGCTTGTTTGTGCTGCTGTTGTGAATACTTCAGTACTTCCATTTTTTCCTAGTTGCTCTGTTAAGAGTTGTTGTACATTTTCTATCATTTTTTAATTTTTATTGTCCGTAATATATATAATTATTCCCTGCTGGCTCTTGCCTTTGTGTGTATTGTACTTGCGCCGTTCCTGATTTGTCAGCTACATACATTTTACCCTTTGTTACTAATCCTTGTACTACTCCATGAGTAGGTCCTACTGGTAATACGTCATTTTCATTTACAGGTGCATTACCCGCGCTTATTGCAACCGCTCCAGTCCAGCTAACCTCGTAAACTTCATATTTGTAATAGCCTGATGGTGTAAAGTTTATTTTACCAGTATACACATCTGGCGTTGCATTATAATCAAATGAGAATTGTGTATATCTGTTATATACTAAGTGAATAGTAGAATAAGCGTATTGTATAGACTTATCCATATCATTAGTAAATTTTACTAAATACCTTATCATGCTAGAATCTACCGAAGTATCAATCCTATTGTCTTCTGTTTGTAGGTATGTAGTTAGGTTGGTTAATGTGACCGCTTGAATCATACTATATAATAGAAAAAGTCTGTTTTTATTTGGCTTGTAAAAAAAGAGGGCTAAAAAAGCCCTCTAATTAAAAAATATACTAAAAACTACAAATTATATTATAAGTCAGTAGATATTATAGGAATTTGCGCTCCAGAGTCTGCATTATCAAAAGGCGTAGTAGTGTAATCCTTCATCATTGCAAAAGGTTCTGTCTCCATGCCATCAAAGGTGAGACTATATCCATTTCTATCACCCCATGCAGCACCACTATCCATAGTACCTGCATTTAATTCCATACCATTAATCATACCCATAGCTGTAATCACGTTATGACCGTTTGAAGCTAAAGTTTGGTTTAATTCTGCAAATATAACTGTTTTTGTAGCGCCTAGAAGCTTTATTTCAGCCTGGTCAGCTCTACTCAATTTGTTATATATAATGTTTATTGTAGGTGTGTAGTAAATTGTTCCATTTTCTCTAGAACCTACTATTGTATCAGTAAGAGACGAAACCCCTAAAGGTAAAGTATATTTGTAAAGTTTGTTAGAACCCATATCTATATCATCAATCTCTCTTACCTGATTTGGGGCTGCTGTTGAATCAAAAGTGAAAGCCGTTATTTCATCTAAAACCGCAAAATATACCGCCTTTACTCCGCCTGATATTCTGTTGCAATCTAGTGACCTCCCCCTTGTTAGTGCTGTACATGCCATATTATTTATTTTTTAAGGGTTAAAAGTAGGGGGCTTTTACACCCCCTCCTTTGTATTATTATGATTGTCTTACGATATCTGCGCCAACTCCTGTTTGAACAGCTCCAGAGTAACGTGCTACTACTCTTACGTTATCTGAACCATCTAATAAACTCATATCCATTAGTTGTATTCTAGTAGCATCACTTAACAGGTCTGTACCAAAGAACATATTTGACTTCTCTGCTGCTACTAATTGATTATCAACCATACCAGGGCAAACAGCTATTTTGTAGCCTTCAAAAACTGGCTCATAATCACCATTCATGTTGTAAGCGTTTACATATCCTAAAGTAGAGATAGCAGAAATATATAATGCATAAGTCTTAGCATTCATGTAAATATGTAAATCTTCTTTTCTCAATACTGGTGAAATATTAGCAGCCATATCAGCTGTTAAAGTTTGTAAGTTTGCTATAATGTTACCAGCTACATAAGCTCCAGAAGCTGCTGACTGTATAACTGTTGCATCTTGACCAGGTAATAATAATCCAGCTGCAGAGTTGAATCCTTCAAATTCTCCATTTGTTGCAGCAGTACCACCCCAAATAGAATTTTCTGTTGCTTGTGCTATAATCTCACCCATGTAAGAAATAACGTAGTCTTCAAATGATACTGGAGGCATAGCGCCTGCGCCAGCTCTCATCTCTAACGCCTCCCAGCTCGTTAGTAACGTTTTTTTACAAAGGTTTAAATTAATTTGTAGATTTTTTGGCTCTAGTACTTTCTCAGTAAGAGCTAGAGTTCCGTGGGCTGTGAAGTCACACGCTGCATCCCTTACTACTGTACTACCAGTCATACGTTGGATATTGCTCTTATATT
>JAAHTG010000193.1_pt1 | contig 29408 bp, 30 predicted proteins | sample 6116081 | NCBI WGS metagenome assembly JAAHTG01 (sample SAMN13939989, study PRJNA603662) | sponge metagenome | isolation source: marine sponge | host: Mycale hentscheli | place: New Zealand | collected 2005 | reverse complement strand
AAATCGGGTTTAAGGAAATCAAATCGGGTTTTAGGAGGAAGAAGAATGAATCCCATACAAAAAGCCGTAAACAAGTACATCGAAGAACAGGTAAAGCAAGCTGTAGATAAAGCTATTGCAACTAATGGTGGCCTGCTCGGAGATTGGGGCTACGTCACTGAAGACTGGGTGGAATGGCAAGAGTTCATAACAACCGATGCAATAAACGACTATGGCTTCGTTACGAAAGCAGAACTCGCAGAACTACTGAAGGAGCCAGAATGAATCCCATACGAGAAGCCATAAAAGAATGGTACGGCGAACGTTGTGATGACTTCGAACCTGAATGCGTAGTGTGCCAAGCCTACTACGGACTAGACAGGCTAGATGACGTACTTGAATGGGTAATTGACTACGACGAAAGCCTTCCCAACCGTTACGGCAGAGAAACCAGAAACGTTGTGGAAACTGCAAAAGAGTTTGTAGATAAAACAGGTACTAACAAATGGACACTGTAATTCCACCTTGGCAGAAAAAAGCTGACGAAACAATCGCGAGATTAGCACCCCTCACTGCCGAGGAAAAAGCATTTGTGTACGAACACGAACGTCGCCATTCAGAGATTCGTCTGCGCAACCGTGAAACCGACTTTTTAATTAACTCGAAACTAGAGGAGCTTAGATCATGATCGTGGACATCCTAGTAGAAGACGTAAGCGTTGACATTCTGAGAGAGCAGCGTGACGAACTGCTTAAAGTGCTAGGTGACGCACATGGCATCCACACTGGCCGTTATAAGGTGGAAAAAATAGATGGTCTCATAAATCTATTAGATTACATGATAAATGTTGCAGAAAAATCTACTTAGATGCCTAACCACCACTTAGGCTTTCAATTAACTGCTTTTATGACGGCAAGATTCAAAAGGACGAATCATGAACCCACTACTGTTAGCCCTTCCATTAGCAGCCCTTTATGCGTTTGCACTCTACAAGGAACGTTGCGCGTTAGAAAAAACTGTTCTCAAACCAACTGCAAAAGCGCTTGGGTATAAAGCGCACATCAACAAATGGACAGGGAAAGTAACTATAACCCCACCAAAGGACGAATCATGAACCACGAACCAGTAACAAGACCCATCAAACTTTATGCGTGCTTACTTACAGCACACACCGCCCGCGTCGTCGGCGCTGCTTTGTCCTGGTTGTCAGAGTGCTGCAACGACATCGACGTTTCCATGTTAACCAAATCAACTCGCTACAGGAAAAAGCACATATGAGCACCAAGCTAACTCGCGGCGCAACACAAAATGTACAACCAAAACTTCCGGCTTCGGGAGAAAAAGAGAAGGCACGGAAGCAAATGCAGGAACTAATCGATAACTTTATCAAGGACGGTGGAGTCATCGAACAAGTGCCGATAGGCACATCAGGTTTAGAAAACGGTGCGACCAAAAAACAACGAGCCAATCTATTTCACCTATCAACGAAAGGTAAAGCTGGCCAAGAAGCTCTCAAAAAAATACGAGGAAAGAAAAATGAGTCAACGAGTACGCAAGCTGGAAATAACAAAAGTGCTTAGTCAAGCACCGCAAGAAACACACGACGAAACAATTTATTTCGTGTACTTCGACTTCGATGGCGTAAATCTGTCTTTCCATGAACTGCTAAGAGACTTACGCAAGAAACGTTGTGTAATGGCAACAGACCTTGCAGAAGCATTTGATCCCGCAATGGACCGCCGCTTAAAAAAAGTATTAAGCGAAAAGTTTTCAAAAGAAGAAATGGAACATGTGCGAAGAGGCCCACAAGTTTACGAAGTAACGTTCAGCATGGGCGCTAGCAAAATCACAAAAATAGAAGAGACTTGGCAAGAGGACGCGCACCCTGATGAAGTTTAATAAACAACAGCTAATCGAATGCGCAGCACGAGCCTATCTCTCTAAACCGTTACCACCTTTCTGGGAAAACCTCACGGAAAGAAAACTCATGGCTGTAATAGCACACAGTTGCAGTGAAGAGTATACCAACACCGCACCAGAAGTGGTGTGGCAAAAGATAGTGCAATTCGCAACACACCTTAACCAAACCTTTGTCTTAGGAGAAGACTATGAGAAGCATAAGACCGAAAGACCTAGCTCCAGAGCTTAGAGCTAACGCGATATCTGGCATACCATCAATGATACATGGCGGCCCAGGTGTCGGTAAGTCGGAGATCGTGTACCAAGTAGCGCAGGAACTTAACGCCAAGCTGTTTGAAATACGCGCCAACCTGTTCGATCCGGTTGACGTACGTGGCGGGCTAAAAGTTGTCGAGATGAAAGACGGTACTTACCGCACTCGCTACGGTGTGCCGGAAGATTATCCCGACACTAACTACCAAGGTACAGTAATCATCTTTATTGATGAGCTTACTACTGCACCTAAAGCAACTCAGAATAGCTTATTGCAGCTATTAACTACCGGCAAAATCGGTACGTACCAAACCCCCAAAAACACGATCTTCATTGGCGCGGGCAACCGTTCTATCGACCGTGCAGCAATTCACGAAATGCCTACACCAGTTAAGAATCGTTTCTCGCACTTCCTGCTGGAACCGAATATCGATGACTGGGTAGCGTGGGCCGTGAAGAACAACATCGACTCGTCAATCACGGGCTTTCTACGTTTTGCACCAAGAAATCTCAACGCTGTTGATGCTACTCAAAATGCATTCCCAACACCTCGAACATGGGCATACGTCAATCGTAAGCTGCCTCATGTATCAGATATGTTCTACGGTGTTGCGTCACTTGTAGGTGACGGACCAGCAGGTGAGTACATTGCATACAAGCAAATCTACGCTGACTTGCCAGACATCGATGACATCATCGCCAAACCAACCACGACAAAAGTGCCAGTAGGCACATCTGTCATGTTTGCCGTATGCAGTGCGTTAGTCAGCCGTGTTGATGCAAACAACTTCGAAGCAATAATGAAATATGTAAGACGCCTGCCAGTTGAATATCAGATAGTTGGCATACGTGACTGCTTAGCCAAAGAGCCAACTTTTGTGCAAGCCGACCCATACATCAAATGGCAAAACGACAACGCCGACGTACTTTTATAGGAGAACGACAATGGCCTCAGTAAGAATGACCAACGACCTTGGAGACAGGATATACCGCAACGCAATGGATGCTTTTCACGTAAGTAATCCACACCCAGAACCAAACACGGAGTTTCAACAGCTTGTAAAAACAGCTGTTGTAAACTCACCTACGCAAATATTTCTAAGAGAAATGCGTCAAATAGGTATAGAGCAGGGTCTTGATAAAAAATCTCATATTGATAGACGCTATGGTAGATCAGTATTGCCAGTAATACGCCAGGATGACATAACAAGCGTTACATTACATGGAGCTTGGCATACAAACGGCGCTGTGCATGACGCTAACATAGACGTAGGCCTCATAACTCCGATAACTGATTTTTTAAACGGGGAACCTTACGGCTATATTAATGTGTATATCGATCAACTAGAACCTGTACACATCCCCACAATTACTGAGCTGTTTCACAAACTTGTCGCTGCTCGAAAGACTCGTAATGATAACGAAGATAAATATCGCCGTTCCATTCGTGATTTGCTTAAACAATGTACAACGCTCAAGCAACTACTCGAAGTGTGGCCAGCAGCTGAGAATCTTGTACCTGCAAGCAAGATTCAGCAGATGCATACCAAAGTAACGAGAGTCCAGCGTGCTAAACAGATCAAAGAAGAAGTTAGCTTTGATGCTACCGCTGCAAACCAAGTAATACTCACCGCCAAAATGCTAGGAGGCTAATATGTCAGCTGAATCTGACATGTTCAAAGCTCGTTCGCAACTGCTAATGGACCAGCCGTTCTTCGGCACGTTAGCGTTGCGTCTCAAGCTAGTTCAAGACGACGACAACTGTGCCACCGCTGCTACAGACGGCAAGCGATTAATTTACAACAGTAAGTTTATCGAAAAGCTCACGTCTGCAGAGCGCAAGGGTCTTATTGCTCACGAAGTTATGCACTGCGTATGGAATCATATGACGCGCCGCAATAACCGTGATCATAAGAAATGGAACATCGCAGGTGACTATGCAATCAACCCACACTTAATTGAGTGTGGTTTTATATTACCCGCAGGCGGGCTTATCGATAAAGCGTACTACGATATGTCGGTAGACTCGATATACAACAAGTTGCCCGAAGGTACTAAACAATGTCCGTGGGGCGTAGTTCTTGACTCGGGCAGCGGCGATATCAAAGCGGATAGTAACGCTGCAGTAGAATCCGAATGGCAAGTGGCTGTTACGCAAGCAGCAGAAGTTGCAAAGCAAGCAGGCAAAATGCCAGGGAACATCAGTAAGTTTATCCAAGACATCGTTAAACCAGTCGTTGATTGGCGGACAGTACTCTGGCCGTTCTGCTCATCGCATGCTAAGGATGACTACAGCTGGCGCAAACCCAACCGCGCTTACATCAGCGAAGATGAATACTTACCTAGCATGATCAACGAGACAGTAGGTCATATTGCATTCATCGTCGACACTTCTGGCTCTTGTCATGAGTACTGGAAGCAGTTTCTTGGAGAAGCACGATCCATACATGCCGATCTAAGACCTGAACAACTAACGGTCATTCACTGTGATACAAAAGTGCAAGTCGTACATGAGGTCATGCCCGAAGATGAGTTCCCAGAAAACGTAATCAAAGGCGGCGGCGGTACGTCCTTCTCACCCCCGTTCGACTATCTCAACGAACACCATCCAGACGTTGCAGCAGCTGTATACCTAACTGACCTAGAAGGACATGTTGGCCACGAACCGGATTACCCAGTCTTGTGGATGTGTACAACAAACAAACAAGCCCCCTGGGGACAAACGTGCCGCATCCAACTAAACTCTTGAGTAAAGATATTAGTAGGAGTATTATCAAGGACGATGCTAGGAGAGTGAAATGAGTATAGACACAGCAACGCCAGCTGATTGGAACAACGCTAATAAAAAATCTAGCAAAGGCGATTACGTAGACCCCTACGACATGCAACCTGACTTAGTCAACCAGCCCCCGCACTACAACGAAGGCAGTATTGAATGCATCGACTATCTAAAAGATAGCCTCGGTGATGGTTTCGACGCTTACCTTGAAGGCTCAATTAAAAAGTACCTTCACAGGTGGCGTTACAAACAAAAACCTGTCGAAGACCTTCGCAAAGCACAGTGGTATTTGAAGAGGCTGATCAAAGAACAGCTCTCCAAAAGCTAAACGTAAATTTTCAATCACCTAGGAGGGTGCAATGAAAACAAAAGAATATTTCGAACAGCTAGACAAGCTGACAAAAGACGGAATTCATCCTGAGTTCCATACATACGCTGCTGTATGGATCAAGGCTCGGATGCCAGAAGCATACGAAGAACTCATCACTTCTTTCAAAAATGTAGAGGGCGAAATTTACGCCCACAATGAACGTGATGGAGTCTCTTTCTGATGCTGGTAACGCTTGATTTCGAAACATACTACGACACAAAAGTGTCGCTCACGAAACTAACAACGATGGACTACGTCCGCCACGACATGTTCAAAGTGTGGGGCGTGGGCATCAAGATAGATCATGATGAAACTCAATGGTACGGCGAAGACGAAGCGGAGGCCGCGATCCGTGAGATCGATTGGAGTGACGTAACGCTTGTGTGTCACAACACGCCCTTCGATGGTTATATTTTAACCAGACACTACGGCGTCATACCTAAATTCTACGTAGACACTGCGGCAATGAGTCGCGGTTTGTTTCCAGGCAAGTCTGCATCATTACGCGACACGGCTATCCGCATGTTCCCCGACGACAAAACCATGCGTAAAGGGGAAGAACTGGCAGATGCTAAAGGCATCTATGATCTTGGCCCCGAGCTCGACGAAGTCATCGGCGGCTATTGCATCCAAGACGTCGACTTAACGTACGCCATCTACCGCAAAATGATAGAACAAATGCCGCTGACCGAGCTTGAGCTTATCAACCTTACATGCCGCATGTTCTGCGAGCCTAAGCTAACCGCGAACCTTGCAACATTAACCGCGTTTCGTGATGAAACCATAGCGAACAGTGAGGCATTAATTGTCGCTGGCGATGTTGACCGCAAAGTACTGAGTTCGAATCAGCAATTTGCAGAACATATACGCAGTATGGGCCTCGTGCCACCTACCAAAAGAAGCCTAAGCACAGGTAAAACAATCCCTGCGCTTGGTAAAAACGACAAAGCCTATCAACAGATGACGCGCATGTACCCACAGTTCCAGCATGTCTGGGACGCACGCAAAGCAGTAAAGAGTCGCATCAACGAGACCAGGGCACAACGCTTCATCGACGCAAGACATGATGACGGCACAATATCTGTACCGCTTAGATACTATGCTGCCCATACAGGCAGGTTTGGCGGCACGGAAAAACTCAACATGCAAAACATGCCACGCAAATCCCCGCTGCGAACAGCACTAGAAGCCCCCGAAGGTCACCTAGTTTTCGTAGCTGACTTGTCCAACATCGAGGCTCGCGTACTGGCTTGGCTCGCAGATGAGCAGCCACTACTGCAGCAGTTCAGAAACGGCGAAGATGTCTACGCCAACCTCGCCCAAGAAATCTATAGCCGCCCCATAAACAAAGAAGACAATCCAACTGAACGTTTTGTAGGCAAGACCGCTGTACTTGGCCTTGGTTATGGCATGGGTGCTGATAAGTTTAAAAACACCCTGGCTGTCGGCGCGGCAGGCATGGCTGTAAATATCAGTTCAGATGAAGCATTCAAAGTGGTAAGTGGGTATCGCACTATTAACTCTGGCATACCAACGCTATGGGATAAATTCGAGATCAAACTGGCTTCTACAATCCAGAAAAACTACCACGAAACATGGCGCTGCTTGACGTTCACAGACAAAAAGATATGGCTACCTAATGGTATGGCCCTAGTGTACGACCAGCTCGACTACAACCGAGAAGGCAAGCTCACGTATGAGTCCCGTAATACCGAGACTACTTGGGGTGGCCGTATCGCAGAAAACGTCACCCAAGCGCTATCTCGTATCGTAATTACCGACGCAATGCTCCGCATCGAGGCAGACAAGTCCCTAGACGCAACAATTGCTCTTACTGTCCACGATGAGATCATTATTATTGGTAACGCTAATAATCCTGATGTTACAATGTCCAAGTTGATTGAACATATGTGTGTTCCCCCCGCTTGGGCACCTGACCTTCCGCTCGCTGCAGAAGGCGGTTATGACAAAGGATATAGTAAATAAAAATGTCTAGATTAGTGTTAACAAGAAAGCTAGACGAAGCTGTCATCATCCATGACGGACACAACGTAATGGCTAAAATCAAAGTATCAAAAATTGATAGAAACCAAGTGCGTTTAACCTTTGAAGCAGAAAACACAATCAAGATTGATAGACAGGAAATCTTCAATCAACCCCCGAAGTAAAAACGCTTAGCAACCTGTTGGTACTTTTGACTCTGTAGGAGGAGTAATGCAAGTCACTTTTCTAGAGGCGACTAATGGAATAGCCCTCAGTAAAAAACATTCCATACAAAACGGTTTCACACCATACCCACACGTAAAGAAAGTAAGCTCGCACGAGCATGTCATACCAAATGACAGCGCGGGCTTAGCGATGCTTGAAAGACATCTCATTGACCACGGCAATGCTGGTCACTGCATGATGAAAGGCAAACTAAAACGCAAAATAGAAAATGAATCGCGAGCTGGTAAGACCGACCGCGTTGCATACTCTGACTTATTAGTTTTAGACATAGACGGCATGAAACTAACGGGATGGGATAAACCATTAAACAAACTTACTTCTGCTGACGTTAAACTCCTAGCGAAGCTAGTCATGCGAGAACTGCCGCTCGCGTTTCAAAACGTAAGCTACATCGCGCAAGCCTCAGCAAGTCTAGGACTCAAAGGAGATAAAGCATCTCTACATATTTTTATCTTTTTAACCTATGCAATGCCCGCCAAAGCAATAAAGCTCTGGCTACAACATGCTAATTTCGAATCAGAGTTGTTTGCTTCTCAACTTGACCTGTCATCTAACGGCCACTCTCTCAAGTATCCGTTAGACGTCAGTGTTGCAGACAACTCAAAACTAATCTTCTGCGCTCCTCCTACGTTCGAAGATGAAACCCACGATCCGTTCAGTTCATCCGCTGAGCGGATCGTGCGTGTTTCAAACGACGAAGAGACGCTAGACCTAGCAAAGTTACTAAATGAGGTCAGCCCAGAACTTGTACATCAGAAAAATAATGAACACAAAAACAGGCTGCGTGCAGCACTAGGATTTCATGCAAAGAAAGAAAAACTAACAATCGCCACGGTTAACAACAAGTCAGAAGAAATCCTGCAAAATCCAGATAGAATGTCCATAACGGTTCACGATGCTTCACACGGAACATTTGTACATTGCAACGTCAATGGCGGCGATAGTAACGCATATTACTTTCGACTCAATGACCCAACTTATATGTACAACTTTAAGGGAGAACCAATCTGGTCAATTGAAAAAGCTGACCCTGACTTCTACGCATCAGTATTCGATCAATTTGAAAAAGAAATATCTGCAGACGGCAGAGCATCATACCCAGTAGCAATGCGCGATTACTACACAGATACATACTACAACGGCGTATTCGATCCTAACCTCAATCAGTTCTCACCTGACTTCCCGTTACTACCTTGTTCGCCATCAAGCATCGAAGGATTTATGCGCTCTCACGGTAGAGCAAAGCCTGACTTCGTTCCCGACGCACAAGTAATGTTTGATCCTACATCAAATGCTAACGCAGTAAACTTAAAGACTGTGCCATACCACATCAACATGTTCCGGCGGACAGAGTATATGCTCGCGGACAATGAGCACGAATCATTAGGCATAGGCGACTCACAAAAAATCGGAGACGCTTGCCCCCTAATCTTTAAGTTAATGACGCACATGCTAGGCGGTCAACCTGTCGAGGTTGAGCACTTCATAAACTGGCTCGCCTCAATATTTCAAACCAAAAAAAAGACAAAAACATCGTGGGTGCTGCAAGGAGTTCCTGGCACAGGCAAAGGTATCTTTTATACAGAAGTACTAAGACCATTGTTCGGTAGTGAACATGTACCTATGCGTGCCCTGCAAAACATTGAAGAGCAGTTTAACCTGTACATGAGACAAGCGCTCTTCCTAGTTGTGGACGAATTCCATATGGCATCAGCTAGCTCAGGCACAGTACGAATAGCCGATAAACTCAAGAGCGCCATTACAGAAAACACAATAACTATTCGTGCTATGCGATCCAACGGTATTGAACTGCCTAACTATACTAACTTCATATTCCTCACCAACCGGATGGATGCCATAAAAATCGAGGAGGGGGATAGGCGATACAACATCGCTCCGAGGCAAGAAAAAAAGTTAGAGCACGTCTACCCTGAAGTAATCGATTGCATTAACGACATCAAAAACGAGTTACCTACGTTTGCTGCAATACTTAGTAATTACGTAGTTAACGACAAGCTTGTATCAAACCCAATTGCTAACAACGCAAAATCGCAAATGGCTCAGGTAACCATGTCGGTAATGGAAGAGTTCTTTGCAGCGGTGCGCCACGGTGATGTAAGTTTCTTTTCTGAAATCTTAGACATCAGTATAAACAACGTGATGCAAGCCCAAGAAATAATCACAGCACAACGTTTTGTGAAACAGTGGATAGCAGAGACCAAATGGCCTTATTCAGTATTACCTATGGAGCACCTCCGCGTAGTTTACGGAGTGCTTACCGACAACCGTATATCCCAACGAGAATTTATAAAAGCAGCAGAACGCAACGGTCTGACACGTCAACGCAAACGAGAACACACTGCTGATCGTAGTGATAGCTTAGTAAAAGGTGTAGTTGTAAATTGGTCTATTGATAACAACCAGTTCAAAGAATTGACTGACAAGTACTTTAACGAAGATGACCAGAAGTTACTTGAAGCTGTTTAAAATAGTATCTATACTAATATTTCTATTTGAGTACACCACATAGGAATTGTCATGATCAAACTAACTCAGGACACGAGCGCAGAGAACATTCCCGAATTCGAAAAACCGGAGGTACTTGGCGATGTCAGAGCCTGGAGTTATTCAGCACTTAAAATCTATGAAGAATGCCCTTATCGAACATATATCAGTCGTGTCAAAGGCGTTAAAGAACCTAGCGGGCCAGCTGCTGATCGCGGTACGCAAATTCACCAGTACGCTGAAGACTACGTCAACGGCACTGTGGGTGAAATGCCAAAAGAGCTACACAAGTTTAAAGACCAGTTTGAAGAACTACGTGAACTTTATATTAATGCGAAAGTAGAACTCGAAGGCGAATGGGGTTTCGACCTCGACTGGGCAACAGTCGGTTGGATGCAGAAAGAAACTTGGGCACGCATCAAACTAGACGCGCTAGTACAAGAAGACGAAACCTCAGCGCGTGTCATCGACTACAAAACTGGCAAGAAATGGGGCAACGAAATCTCCCACGGGCAGCAAGGTCTGCTCTATGCCATTGGCACATTCTTCCGTTATCCACACATCCAACACGCGCAAGTAGAATTTTGGTATCTCGACAAAGGCGAGACTACTAAAAAATCTTACACTCGGGAGCAAGCAATGCTGTTTGCTCCTGGTTTCCATCGTAGAGCAATCGCGATGACTACAGAAAAAGAATTTGCACCAACACCTAGTAACGACAGTTGCAGATGGTGCTCGTTCCGCAAAGGTGACGAGCCTGAATGCACTTGGGGTGTTAACTAGCAAACATGTAAGTGTAAGACCATGACCCTACTAAGTTTTGGCACCGGAGCTTAGTAGGGTTTTTTATTCCCGATTGGAATCAAAATAATCCCCACGAACCATGTAAAGAGAATCCCAATGAAAAAGCTCACGCAATATCTCAAAACCTTTGCGCTGTATTTCCTCGGCGCACTCTCTGTATGTCTCACCTTCTTCCTAGCAATACAAGCTCTCTACGTTAGCGTAGTTGGCCTGCTTGTGCTGCTGTGCGTAGGAGGTGGGATATACCTTTATAACCATTGGAGTAACGACAAGCAATGACATTTAGCCACGTTCTTTTAGGAGTTGAACTAGCACTCGTATTCATATCTATTTTAGGAGTTATCTATGATCTTAGCAGGTACTATCGCAGCACTCGGGCTGTTGTTCCTTCTGTTTAAATTTGGTGTCCGCAAAATCATTGCGTACGACATATCCCTGGACATCGCAGCGACCGTGCTGCTCATGATTCTTTTCGCAGGTACTTTCTCCGGCATGATGGCTGCTATGTTCGGTGGCCTCATCATCTCCGTCACTCTGTTTGCTATGAAGCAAACAATGACTCGCGAAGAATTACACCTAGTCAAAGTCAAAAAGTTTCCTTACCGCGCATGGCGTTGGATAGAGGTAGAACCTAATGACCAAGTCTAGCTGGAAAGAATTTTTATGCGCACCTTTACGGGAGTTATACCATGACGCTGCCAAAGAACATGAAGATGTTTTACCGGCGAGAGAAAGAACTGATCGAGTACACAATCTCGACAGACCCACCCGAAGCTATGTACTGGTCGACGTACCGACTAAAGCTCGGGGACATCAAGCTCCACATCAAGCTGAGCAGATCGATGGCATCCGAAATCAAAAAGGAGATACTGCATGACATCATCAGCCGCGAAACTAATCCCAGTAAAAAACGATCCACGACCAGCACAAACTAGGTACTTAAAAAGTGTAAAGCCACCAAGTACAAATATGCTAAAGCGTGGTAGCAACAACAAAAAACTAGGAGACAAAGTCACAGTAAAGATGTGGAAGGGCATGACAATGTACTCTCTTTCACTCGAGGAACGCGCCACCTGCCCGACAAGTTGTGAGCAGTGGGATAATTGCTACGGCGACAACATGCCGTTTGCACATAGGTTTGATCACACTCACGCGAAGTTCATCGAGTACCTTGAAGCACAGTTACAGACATTAAACGAAAAGCACAAAGAAGGTTTCGTTGTCCGACTGCATGTGCTCGGTGATTTCTACGCTGATCATTACATCGTCCAATGGCAGAAGTGGTTAAACCAGTTCGAAAACCTACATGTGTTTGGTTATACGCACATACGATGTGAAACCCCGTCGGGACAACTTATCAGTCACATCAATAGTTATTACAGAGAACGATTTCGTATTCGTTTTTCTGATGATTTTGATACCGCGTACAGTGCCCATGTATTTAAAGAGCCTATGACTGTACATATCAGTATAGATCAAAGAGGCAAAGCAAGTATTGTCTGCCCTGAGCAGACAGGCAAAACAGCTAGTTGCACAACTTGTGGCTATTGCTGGGCTTCAGAAAAACCAGTCGTTTTTATTGAGCATTGATATTAGCAGGAGTACTATCATAGTTCTGGTCCAAAACTTCGAGCGGGTTTCATCATGACCTCAAACAAAACTGAAATAAACCTACGCCGAGGGGGTGAGATGCCCCCATTCTTACAATATCAAGCTCATTTTATTGAGTACAAATATTAGCTATGATATTATTCTAAACCGTCCATGAGGGATGTCCATGTTAAAACCATTCGAACATCAAAGCGCAACGACTACGCATATCTTAGACAAACCGCGCTGCTTAATTACATCAGACCCTGGCACTGGTAAGACTCGTTCAGTACTTGACGCATTAACGAGCCGTGGATCGCGCACCTTGGTCCTCGCACCGTTGTCCATCCTCGAAGCATCGTGGGGTGATGACATTAAGAAGTTCACACCAGAATTAACGTACGTAGTTGCGTACGCAAAAAACAGAGAGAAAGCATTCTCAGGTGATGAAGACATTGTCATCACAAACCATGACGCAGTTAAGTGGATACTCAAAAACAAACACGTACTTGATGGCTTCGACACGCTAGTCATTGACGAATTCACAGCTTACAAAAACCAAAACAGCCAGCGCAGCAAAGCGATCAAGAAATTAGTTGATTGCTTTGAGTACCGCATTGCTATGTCCGGCACACCAAACAGCAACACTATCTTGGACATCTGGCACCCAGCGCTATTAGTCGACGACGGTGAGCGCTTAGGTCATAGGTTCTACAGCTTCCGATCTGCGGTTTGTACTTCACGGTTCAATGGTTTTGCTAATGAGTGGGTTGATAAAGATGACTCAGAAGAAGTCGTTGCTGCGCTTATCAGTGACATCAACGTGCGGTACTCACTAGAAGAGTGCCTAACCATGCCCGAGCAAACCATCAGTACTTTACAAGTGCAATTACCACCGAAAGTAATGAAGCAGTACAAAACGTTTTCAGAAGATAGCGTGCTGTATACAGGTACAACAACCGTCAACGCTGTGCATGCAGGTGCCAAGGTCAAGAAACTTTTGCAGTTATGCACAGGTGCTTTGTATGACGAAAGCGGTGATGTGATATCAGTTCACCCCGAACGTTACGAACTAGTAATGCAGCTTGTATCTGAACGTAAACACAGCCTTGTTGCGTTCAACTGGAAGCATGAGAAGAAAGCACTCACTGCACTAGCAGACAAGATGAATATCAAATACGACACGATTGACGGTGACACTCCTGCGCACCGACGCAAAGAAATCGTAGACCGTATTCAAGCAGGCCAGCTGCAAGTTGTGTTCTGCCATCCACAGAGTGCGGGTCATGGCTTAACGATGACTAAAGCAACAGCAGTTATCTGGGCGTCACCTACCTACAACGCTGAGCATTACCAACAATTCAATCGCCGTATATACAGAGCAGGGCAGACGCAACGCACCGAAGTTATACACATCGCAGCTCGCGACACTTGGGAACCTGACGTCTACGAGAAACTCACTGGCAAGCTCAAGCGAATGGAAGAATTACTTTTGATACTAAACAAATTAAATCACGCAGCCTAAAGGAAAACTATGAATATTGATGAACTAATAGAAGCGAAAGCTAAGGTAAAGGAAGAGAAATTTTCCCTCAATGCCCAGCTTAAAGAACTAAACAAAACTGAGAGTTCACTCGACTATCAGCTTTTGGACCAATTAGACGAGCAGGGTTTGTCACGTACAGCTAACGACAAAGCCAGTGTGTCTATTAATAAGGATATTGTACCCGAAGTAACGGACTGGGATGCGTTCTATGCCGATGTTCTGGACCAACGGGATTTCAGTCTTCTTCAAAAACGGGTGTCGGCGAGCGCATACAAAGAACGCTTGAAACTTGGTGAAAGCATTCCTGGTTTGCAGCCCCGTGAAATTCGCCGCATTAACTTTAGATCACTCTAAACATGAATCACTCATAATAGGTAATAAGATATGCCAGCAACAAAAGCAGTTTCAACAGCAGTATCTCCACTAGTTGCATCTTCAGATGCACTACCAGCTCACCTGACCTCAGTAGAAGGCGTTGGCCGTGGTAACGAAAACGTAGGCACTCAGGTCGCAATACCGCGTATTAAGCTCCTGCAAAAAATGTCTAACGAAGTAGACAAGCACCACGCCAACTTTATAGAAGGTTGTGAGCCAGGACATTTCGTTAATACTCTCACTAATCAGAACTACGGCAGTGATGTGTTTGCTATTAGCTTAACGTTCAAGACTGAGTTCGTAGTCTGGCGTCAGCTCGAAGCAGGCGGTGGTTATGGTGGCGCATTCAAGTCGTTCGCTGATGCAGATGCGTATGTCCAGCTACAAGATAAGCCAACAGAGTACGACATTAACGAGACACACTCTCACGTCTTGTTACTGAAGAACCCTGAGACAGGTGAGCTTGACCGTACACCGTGCATCATGGACTTCGCTTCATCTAAGCTACGGGTATCCAAGAACTGGAACTCGCAGATTGGTATGCGTGGTGGTGATCGATTCGCGGGTCTGTGGAAAGTGTCCGGTGTACCAACGGAAAACAAGATGGGCAAAGCGTTCATGAACTGCGATGTATCTTGGGTAGGTTTTGCGCTCGAGGATGACTACAAAGCAGCAGAAGCGCTGTACGAAAACTATAAGTAAGTAACGGTCAGCCAAGGGGATTAAGACACCCCTTTCTCGCAAGCCTGATGCACTTGTGGCTACAACGCATCACTCAGCCAAAGGGATGATCATACCCTGACATATGCAAGCTTGATGCACTTGTGGCTATAACGCATCGCCCAGCCGAGGGGACTCTGACACGTTCATTCATAAATTTGGGTGACACGTTCCCCTTCTCTAGCGAGCCTGATGCACTTGTGGCTATAACGCATCACCCTAATTTATGAATGAACATAGTTTTGTAAGAAGTATACATCGCTACTTACCACCCGAAGTGTATGCGTGGAAAATTCACGATACTTATACGGGAGGCGTACCTGACGCGATGTATTGTGGACCTGCAGGGCTACTGTTCGTTGAGTACAAGTATGTCAAAACCCTCCCGAAACGAGACGACACGCTAATACGTCACTCCTTGTCCGAATTGCAAATCCAATGGCTTGAACGTGTTAGCCGCCCAGCTACTGCCGCGCTTGTTATTGGCGTAGAAAAAACTGCTGTAATCCTAAAGCGTGACTTCGCGCAGAATATTAGTAGAATGCACTATCTAGAACAAAATATTACGCGACAAGACGTTGCGGAATGGATTTACAGCACAACGCATTCAGGACGAACCAATGAACGAACCCCTCCCAACAGCCGTAAGAAACTTGCGAAAGATATGGGATCAGAAAAAAGTTGAGATGCGATTCACGCAAGTTGAAGCGGCCAAACAACTTGGCTGGTCGCAAGGCGCAATCAGTCACTATCTCAACAACATCACCGAACTTGGCCCACAAGCAATTGTCAAACTGGCGAATTTCTTAGACGTAGACCCCCGAGAAATTGACCCTGACATTGAACCTAATCTGCCGAGTATTATTCGGCATCCCGTAGCTTATGACGCATCTGACATGTCTAAGCGTCTTAATGAAAAACTTTTTACAAGAAGCGATGAAGCCTCAATAATTGTAAAAATTAGCGAAGCCAAGTACCCTTTTCTATATCAAGCAGCGGGCGGAATGATGGGCAAGTGGGACTGTTACGCTCGGCTTGTATCAGTTTCGCAGCTAAAACAACCACGAGCTTTCGCAGTAAGACTTAAAGGCGAAAAGAGTCTACGATTCTATCCACCAAATAAAGTGCCTGCCTCGTCTAAAATTCACACAATGTGGTCAGTAGTCGCTTTTTACTATAGCTAACCAAAATCGAACTAATTTATTAATCTACTAATAAATAGTATACAATTGATATAATATATCATTATGATAAGAAAACTAACAGAAAAGCAACAGACTAGGAGTGGCACCAGAAATGGATTTAAACGCGATACTCGAGAAAAAATACGGACCGTTCATGGACATCCATGAACTGTCCTCACTGTTAAAAATTAAACGCCAATCTATGTACCAACAAATTTATCACGGGCGTCTCGAAATCCCTCACGCCAAACTCGGCAAAAAGTATTTATTTCCCACGCAAGAAGTTGCAACCTTTCTAACCAACCAAGTCAGTACACCTTAATCAACCAAATGCTCAGGTCTTAAATTCACGTAACGCGATAACTGCTCAAGCGAAGCATGGCCAGAAACTAGTCTGACCTCTTCGACGCGCATCTTCCTGACCTCGAACATTCGCGATATCGCTTCATGACGCAAATCATGAAAGCGAAGATCGACGATGCCTAACTTCTTTGTCATCTTAGCGAACTTGTCAGAAATGCTCGCTGCACGCTTAACACCAAACACGGTAGTAGTGCTGCCAGTCCTGTTGTGTTCACGTAGGAGCACCTCTCTCATGCCCTGCCACATGGGTATTACATGCCACTTTTTGCCCCCTGGTTCGTTCTTATTCTTGCGCCAAATACCCACCAAGTTCTTATCAAAGTTAATGTGCTGCCACTCAAGGCTGTGAATCTCGCCCTGGCGCATGCCGCTTTCAACTGCAATCTCCATGATCGGACGTATCCAATGTGCGCCAGCCTCATCAAGTAGCCTTTCCCACTCGTCGCCTTGCAAGCGCCTGTCTCGTTTATTACTCCCCTTAATTAATTTCAACCGCTTTAACTCTTCAATCGCCATGTCGACCACAAGCTGCTCGGTTTTTATTCTGCTATTTGTAATCGCTTGCTTGAAGTAGTACATCTGACTTTGCAGGGTACTACCAACAACGGTTTGTAAACGGTAAGCAGCAAAGTCCAGCACTTCATCAAAAGTCAGGTCATGGATCGATACACCTTGAAAGTATTCTTTGATCTGATTTAACTGTCCCAATTTAGGACCAGCAACTTCCAGTCCAAATCGCTCATAGCTGTACACAAGGTCATCCATAATGTGATCGATAAGCACGGACCGTGTTTCACGAGTATCGACCCACGATCCGTTGTCCATGCTCGACTCAACACGACGTGACCATGCCAAAGCAGCCGCCTGAGTTTTGAATGTTTTAGTTTGATGGGGGAAATGTTTCTTGCGTATCTGGGCGTGCCAGACGCCGTTCCGCTTTCGTATTGTTGCCACTCACTGTGCCCTCCGTGTGCCAAGTGTTTCGAGTGTATCCGAAAACTCATATAAAACAAACACTTACAAATGTGGCGGAGAGGGAGGGATTCGTTACGTCTAAAGCTGTTAATTTGTTCTAGATCAATTACTTACGAAACTTTTGTACATAACTAAATGTTAGTCTCGGGGTTTCATAACCCATTGATTTTGTTAGTTATAGCAATTTAGTTTATTTCTTATTGTGCCCGTGGCACAACAGCTCATCCTGGGGGTCAGGTGTTGAGCTGCATGCGCTCAAGATCAATAACCGTACGTACGTTTCTTCTTCGCTGGCTTCTTTTTGGACTTCGACTTGGGCTTTGATTTTGTCTTTGCGTTTAGCACGCACTGCTTACCTTTATGCATTTTAATCCTCGGGTTGTGCGGGTAATAACTGCTCTATTAAATGTAATTCTGATAAATCCTCAGACCGTTCCTCGTCTGCAGCAATGGCTGCAATGCTCGCCGGAAAGTCTCTTAACTCTTGCCGATACCTAGCCCAAGCTTCTTTCGAGCTTACGCTGAGCGGACTATCTATAGCCTGCGTCCAATCAGACTCAGCTAAAAAACTAATACGAAAATGACGCGCCGCTGCAACTGGATCAAGTACGGCTGCTTCCTGCTGTACTAATTGGCCATCAACAATAAGAACGTTCTCGAATAGCGAGTTATCAATAGCGCTGTTCGATACGTCTACATGTGCTTCGCCTTCTTTTAAATTACCGTCCGCTAAATCTAACGAAGATACTGTCAGTCTTGGTTTGCCTGTAGCTATATTATAGATTAGATGCATAATTTAAGTCTGGTTAGGTATTCTGAATATACGAATGTATCCACCTTGATACCCCCGGCTACTAGTACCAATAGAAGAGTTGGCAAAACCTTTGATATGGCCATAGAGACGAAACTGATACTTGCGGCCTGTAGATAGTGTGACGGTAGTAGAAGCGGAGTGCTGCGTAAGCGGAAGGTTTCCCCAATATTTAGCGGATGTAGCACGCGATGTGTAGTCCGTATAAGCGGCAGTACCTATTTTACTTTGGATATCTAAAATCACCTGACTAGCAGCGGTAGAGTTATTGTTGGTTAATTGGCCAAATGCTGAAGCGCCAAAATCTATGTAGTAAGTACCAGTTTCTTTTATGGTCGCTTCTTGTACCGTAAACTCCAGAAGCTGGGGAAGCGTAATGGTCTGAGTTGTTACTCCGCCAAAGGGTATCTGGGTTGTTATAACTGCTGAACGCCACGGCACGCTGGCAGTAAATGAACTTGGATAATAGCTTTGGTTAGAGATTACAGACGCAGATGACTGAGTAGCTTGAGCTACAAGGCCCAAGGCGTCATAAGATAAATTTTCGAGCTTAACCCCTTGAGACGCGCTCCCTGTTCGAAGTATCAAATTTCCATTAGCGGCCTCATATAAAACGTTATCGTCAATTGCTAGCAGGCTCGCTTGGATTTGGTTAGCTGTAATAAGCTCCATAACATCTAAGTTGCCAGCAGTAATCTTGTCGGCATTAACAGACCCAATTTGAGCGGCAGTAATAGAAGCGTTTTTAATCATCGCGTTGTTGATGTAAACGCCTGCGGGAACATAAGTACCATCGATGGTAGTTCCAGTAGCTGTAACCGTAAAAGGACTGCGACTTAGATCATCCCAGTACGTATCGTTTGGCGGCTGATGGTTAGAATGCGCTACTCTTGCCTGATACAACTTACCCTCACGGGTGACCTTGTTTCCTACTGAGTATGAACTGCCTGAAGACCAAGCTGGGTCAGCAGAAGTAACTGCGTCAGGCAGAATGGCAAACTTATCAGCATTGACAAAAAACCTACTCGTTGCGCTGCCCGCTGGATTAACGTCTTGAGCTAACCCAAAACCCGCTACATGCCCATTAGAATCGATCTTAATTGTATACTTTGATTTAAGGCCATCGATGCTATTACCCGTAGCTAAAAACTGAGTTTCTACTGAAGTATCACCCACATCGCCAAGGTCAAGTTCAATATTACTTACCTTGTTTACTAGCCCCGAGCCATCAGCATTTACAGTTGCATCTAACGTATCAAAAGCCCCAGCAAACGCCAGAGCATCAAGCTCCCAATACTGGGTATTAATAGACCCGTTCGTATTTGTTGGTAAGTTTCCATTATTATTGGCTACTTTCGACTTGTATATTTTTACGGGGGCTCCCACGCCTGTTCTAGAATAGACCCTATCATCTTCGGCATAAGTTACGTCAGTCGACCAGCCATTCACGCCTGTTATCTCATCAAATATCGCTACGCTTAAAGCGTCAGTTGCGGTCACCGTAGCTGCGTTCTGGAGGGCTGTTGTTGTGTATTGAGTGAACTTATCAGCAACGGACAAGTTGCCAAGGTCAACCTTTGTTGAAAACTGCCCCGCAACGTAGTCAGTTATTGATTGATCGATGTCCACAAGCGTGGTTAGCGAATCAACTGCAACTGCACTAGCCAGAGTGTCTAATGCCCACTTCGGAGTAGACCCGCTTAGATTGTCGGGCGGCAGAGCTCCCGTATTGGCAAGCAAAGCCTTGTATAGCTTTTTCACGCCAGTAGAGGTTGTGTGAACAACCCTGGCTCCCACAGAATAGTTAGCGTTATTGTTCCACTCGGGCACACCTACCATGTTGTTAAACAGATTGCTCTGTAACACCGTAACGTCGCTGCTTTTTGCGTATTCGGCTTCTACCTGATCAGCCGTAGTTAAAGTGTCTTGTACCCAGTACGTAGTATTCGTAGGTACAGCATATTCGGTAGGCGCTCCCGAAACGACTATAGCAGTGCTTTGCAGCGCTCTATAAATCTTCTGGCTGTAAGTGACAGTAGCACCAGCCGAGTAAGTGGTTCCATTAGCCCAGTTGGGAGCGCCGATAACGTCGTTGAAAATTGACGACTCAAGCGTCGTTAGGCTGCCTGTTGTTGCTTTCCCATCCACCTCAACTGACAGCTCAGTAAGTGCTGACCCAGTAGCAAATCGAGCGATAGCCCAGTACGCTGAATTCGGTGGTTGTTTGGGTGCTTGGTTTGATGATGCCTGAATAGCTTTGTACAGAATATCGTCACGAGTAACTCTGTCACCCTCGACATAATTTGTTGACCCTGACCAAGCAGGCGCTCCGTTAGCACCACCAAAAATAGATGCATCTAAGGCTGTAACATCCGTCGCTCTTGCATAGTTGTTCGTCACATCGGTTGTTAAAGCACTCACCGCTGATGCTAATGAAGCAGCATCTATTACCCAATAAGCAGCGTTGGTCCCAGGCTCAGGATGGTCAATCGCCCACTTTGGGTTTTCCCCAGATAGGTTGTTGTGAGGAGTATTGTTAGCATTATCGACAAGACATTTGTAAGGGAGCGTTACACCACCATTGGTATATTTGACCTTGTTTCCTACTACATAATTGGTGCCAGAAGCCCAAGTCGATAAGCCTGTCAAAAAATCTTCAGTTATTTTTTGAGCTTTATAAATTCTTTGGTTGTGGTATACCCTGTCACCGATATCATAGTCGGGTTTAGTATTTACCCAAGCATTTACGCCTGCAATATCTACAAACACGCCTGCGTTCAAGGCTGAGAACTCACTAGCTGAAGCAGCATTAGTATCTGTGTAAGTATTCGCTGACGATAACGCTTGAGCAGCAGCACCGGACGATACCGCCTGACTTGCTAAAGTATCTTCGTCCCAGTATGCAGCGACCGTGGGTATCTGCTGGTTGCTTGAGCTAGAGGCTTGTATTGCGATATAAATCTTTTTTCCAGCCCCTGTGCCATACGTTACACGATTACCAGCATAGTAGGTCGTGTTTCCATCATATGCAGACAGACCTGTGTAATTGCTAAATGCCGCTGATTCAAGATTGTCCAGCTTAGTAGCAGTCGCGAACTTGCCGTCAGCGCTTGCTTCTGATGCAGCTAAAACCGATGCTGTAGTTATACTGTCAGTGGCCCATTTAGTAGCGTCAGTCCCTGGGACAAAATAATTTGCTGCGCCCTCTACGTTCGTTAAGTTGGCTACAACGGCGCGGTAAAGTCTTTTTTCGTAAATAACTCTAGCACCTATACCGTATGTAACCGAAGGTATTGCTGGAGTTGCGCTAGAGTCTGCCTTAGCCCAATTAGGTACACCCGTCAGACTGTTAAGCATGGCGGCTTCTATAAGCGAAGTATCAGATGCAGTGGCGTAGTCACTCGTAAGTGTGTTGGACAGCGAAGTAACCGCAGAAGCCGCAGCAACCGTATCAAGCGCCCATTTAGCAGCGTTAGTCCCTGGAACAAAATAATTTGCTGCAGTATCTACATTCGATATTTCGACTACAGCGCGGTAAAGTTTTTTATCATGGACAACTCTAGCACCTTCAGCGTATGTAGCCGAAGGTATTGCTGGAGTTGCGCTAGAGTCTGCCTTAGCCCAATTAGGCACACCCGTCATGTCGTTGAATACCGCAGTTTCAAGACTAGTAAGCTTGCCCGCTGTTGCTTCCAAACCTGTATCAGTATGGTTAACAGCGTTAGACAGCGTGGTTAAAGAGTTCGCTGTAGCGACAACACCCGCCGCGCCACCAACGGTTGTTTGCAGCCCCTTAATCGCAACAGCAGCAGCGGACGTACTGGTCGAATCAACAAAGTTGATCGCTGTGATCGCTGCACTGTTCGCTGCTGTGTTAGCTCCTAAGCTTGTATAGTCACCAATAAGCGTCCAGTCAGAGTTGGTACTAGAACCATTATTGTGAGTAGGCTCAGAGTCGCTGTTTGCTGCTGCCGCTTTCCACAATTTGTCACTATGACGCACCTTGTCATCAATACTGTAAGACTCAGTAGATGCCCACGCAGCTATACCTGTTATGTCGTTTATCTGCGCTTGAAGCGCGTCGCGGGCGGCAACTATGGCTAGCCCCCTAGCAGTAGCCTCAGCGCTAACTGCAGCCGCCCTAGTAGTAGCCTCACTACTAACCGCTGCGGCTCGCGAAGTTGCTTCAGCAGCAATGCGAGCGGTGACGGAGTTTGCAACATTAGCATCACCAGAAATCTTTCCGATCTCTGTCTCAAGGCTAGCTGCTAGCTCATCTGTAGTAATTGCGTCTGTTAACACACCAATTAAGTGGTCTACATCGGCGGCTGTTGTAGCGGCCGTGCCGGTACTAGAGTTGAAATCTCCCACGACATTCGACTGTGAAACAAACCTAATCCAATAATAGCGCGTCGCACCTGAGCCAATAGGGTCTATATAGCCACGACCCGTAGATGCTCCTATTATCTGCGCATCACCTATTGCATCTGAATCATGCCCATAAATTTCAGCGTAAGAATGGTTGCCGTAGTTTGGGTAGTCCCAGCTCAGGTTGGCTTGTGAGTAAGCTCCAGCAGCAGCAAACCCCGTAGGAGGGGGAGGCTTATTTGAGTCTATTGTCTCTACTGGCCCCATCCCCAAATTGCTAGAGTTAACATTGTTTGGGTCAAACCGAGAGGCCTTCAAGTCTTCCGCAAGTCCCGACTCAATTAACTCTCGTAAAGTAACAGCACGGTCTTTTGGATCGCCACGGCGACCTAACCTAATCTCAAGTGCTTCCGCAACAGACGTTATCCAGCTGCGAAGTTCTGGAGATACTTCTGCAGGAGGCTTTGGTATCCCTGGTACTTTAGTCTGCTTACTCATGAGTTGCGGATTTCCTCCATCGACTGCGATAGACAAAATTCGTTAATGTCAGTACCCTCAACCTGCACTTCCCACTCTTGTGCTATGCCTGCAGGCATACGCATCACTGGCTCGCGCAGTGTCCCGTTACTAACGCTACTAGGTACAGTAGTTGCCTGAGTGTAAACATTGTTTGCATAGGTCAGTGTGTAGTGCGCGACCAACGTGCCATCCCCATACACTTTTACTGTAACGGGATAAACGTTAGCGTGGACAGAAACCCAACCCATAGAGACTGGGGCGGGAGTAACGAATTTCTTACTCTTGAACTTGAGCGTGTTGTTAGTTGAGCCGCCTTGGTATTTCTTAATCTTGTTACCAACAATGAGATAAAGCTGCCCATCTTTAGGATTGCGATAGCCCCCGCGTACTGCTGCGTCGATGGTAAGTGTAGAAAGAGTATTCTCTCCCCCTCTTGGGTCATAGACCCAGCCGCCTGACGAGTGAAACGCAACGTAGGTGCCCTCATGTCTGAACGCACGAATTGTCGTAGGATTAAAATTAGCGTTCCACTGATCAACTGAAATTAAACCGCTAGTAACAACTTGGCCACTAGCACTTTGCACGGCACATAAACCATCTGGCCCCGCGTACAAAACATAGTCACCCATGTCCACCACGCTATGCTCGTTGACACACGCTTGTGCTAAATCTATACGAATCGCGGTCATTGCACTGGGGTCGGTGCCCGTGATGAAGTAAGGCTGCCCATCCGTCAAGGCGGCGACTCCATTTGCTGTTGATGCAATAGCCACGATGTCTTCTTCGGTTGTTATACGGTAGTTAATTGGCCATGCATGCGGGAGAAAAGGTTCGCTCAAGCAAAAACGCTTACCTGTAAAGCCCGCCATCACGCCTTGTGCAAGCGCTATCAAACCCTTTAGCTGCCCGTCTGGGTAAAGTGAACTATCGTCATCTGGTGGCCCAATCCAACCATCGCTTGGTAGTACTTCACCGAGCGTCGCGGCATCTTTGGAGTCCGGTTCACTTGCGTCAGCAATAGGTATTTCTTTAACAAACTGAAACTGCGTGTTGGTAGAACCCGTGTTAGAGCGGTATATACGCTTGAGTGACCCGCTGCCTAAGTTATGCCCAGAAGCAAAAGTCTGATTAGTCAACGTTAGCGTCGCTGTCTGCCCGTCAACCATCTCGACGACAGCAGAAGGCGCACTAGGTGGACCTTCTCTGCCATCAGCAGTTACATATGTGTATACATAAGATACATCGTTTGGCGTGAGCGTTTCGTCAACAGTACCACTTATACTAACCGTGGGCGCGATGGCTGGAGCGGGAACCCCAAGCCGGAAAGAGTTATTCGGGTATGACGAACCGCTAACAATAGTGGTAGACCAACCGATACGCGGGTAGTCATCACCAGTAAAGTACAGGCGATCAGTCGTATCGCCAGGTATAGGACCAGGGACGACATCTACTTCTTCGTTCCACTGGAGCCATACTGGTGATGAACTGCCGTACTCGTACTTGTAGATACTTCTTCGAGTAGAGTTGGCTAATGTGAATTCGTCAGTGTCTGTCTTAGTAGATACAAGCCGACCAGATTCAAAGTCTATGTTCTCTGCTATCTGGCCAAACTGATCTGCCAAGAGTCTCGGACTGACTCCTGGCGCTATCCCGGAAAAACGATCTCGCTTAAAATAGGCCATCTGTTCCTCATTCTTCTGTTTCCTGCACAGCTTTCTCGATGTGCGCGGCGATGTTCGCTACTGCAAGGTCGTGGATAGCAGCCTGTCGCTTTGCAGCAATGGCCATTTGCATTGCTTGCTCATGCAGCGAAAGCATCTCTTTCACCTCATCACTCAGCGTGCTAACAGGATACGTAGTTTCGCCAATTGTTAGTGTTGGCTCGGCTTGTTGTTCTACAGCTGTATTTTGATCGGACATCTAAGACTCCTTCTAGGGGGGAAAGCTTCATTATATTAGCGCAGCCAATATAATGAAAGCCCGCTTTTCAACACTAATCAATTATGCCCATGCTCATTTTGTTAGCTACACCCAGAGCAACTTCACCGATACGAACAGCGGTAGCGTCAGCATCATATGCACCGTCAGCATCTAAGCAGACGTTGACAAACCGCTCATGAGTTTTGCTCGTTTCGCTGCACGTAAAACGCACTTTTACATCTATGCAAGCTGACTCTTCAGTTATAGTCTCGCCTTCATTATCAGGGTCAGGCATTTCACTTGCGCGAGTGCCAGTAAATTCTTCTAAAAGTTCGTGTGTTATTGCCATTACATGTTCTCCAGTTGTGTTTTAAGCTCATCTATCTGAACCTGTTGTTGTTTTACTACATCCCATAGCACAGCTACCATGCGCGAATAGTCTAAGGTTAGCTTGGTGCTTAGTAGCTCACCTGACCCAGGCTGTTTGTTTTCTTTTTCAAAGACCACTTCAGTGAGACCCGCTGCCTGCACGTCCTGAGCTATAAACCCTAAATCGCCGTCGGGATTATGACCATCAACCCAATCAAACCGCTTGGCATCTATCTGCTCAAACATTTCCATTGAATTGCCGATAGGCTTAATATTTTCTTTAAGAGATCGATCCGAGTTTGCGGTTACAGAGCCACCGAAAGTAACGTTCAAAGTGCTAAGATTCAACTCCATGGGCCAGCGCCCGTTAACCAGATTCCATGTCGTAGAGTCAGCGGCACCGCACAAGATATAAAATACGTTGCCATTGGTGTGAACCATCGACACTCTAGCGTTTGTATCTCTTAAATAAAGGGTTGGACCAGTGCCCCTAATATAAATTTGGTTCGGCTGGGTAGCGGAGGTAGTAATAAAAGAAGAAGCATGCGAGCCGTCAAGCGTATCGGCATCTAGACCAGAGCCTGAGCCATCCGTATGAGCCGACCAAATTTGTTGCCAGCTACCAAAACTGCCGTTGGTAATACTCCTTGCAAAAAACTTGGATTGGTTATATTGGTTGACTAACTGGAATCCGTAGTGAGTAGTAGTCGAGTGCCGAACTTGTATTCCTTGTAAATGAGTTGTGCCAGGGGGGTAGTTAGACCCTGAGTAGACATCAATACTTCCAGACTTTCCATTTTGAAAAACGGTGTTCAGATTGCCACCGTTGCCCGTGCTAACATTTAAATTGTTATAAGTGTCTTCCTTTAACCAGCTTGCAGCCAGACTGGTGGGAGTTAAGTAACGTAAGTAGCCGTCTTGAGAGCAGTAAATTCGGCTTAGTGAGCCACTTGCAGTTCCACTGGCTGTGTAAATCCACCCAAAATTAGCGTACCCGTTAGCGTCGGTACGCATTACTAAGTTTGCACCATTGTTAGTAGTGCTTGGGCTTAGGTTTAAGCCGTCAAGCGTGTCAGCATCTAAGCCGGAGCCTGATCCGTCGTTAGCTGAGTTCCAATATGGGTTTGAAGTGCCAGAGGATTTGTAGAGCTGACCGTCTGAATACATTCTAGCAACCGTTGTGCCAGCGCCGTTTCCGAGAAATATTCCGCCAGAACCTTCGTAGTGGTTTATGTACGTTGCTTTGCTTGCGCCAGCATCCAGATGCAAATTGCCGTTAGTCGTAGCTACACTGGCGTGATAAGTTCCACTGACAGTGTGACCATTGCCGCCAACCCTTAGCTGCCCACTGTTGGAAGTGTTGGGACCAAAATTGATGAAGTAGTTAGAATCAATTACAGAATTAGCTTGGACATTATTTGACGCATCAAGTCGCCAGAATTTGTTGGCGTGAAGACCATCAACAGTATCGGCATCTAAGCCTGAGCCTGAGCCGTCATTTGAGCTTCCCCACAGAGTTCCTTGCACAGCAGAAGTATAAGACGTAGAGGAGTACATCTTGTTACCACTCTCGTAAAAATGTACACCAGCACTATAGAATAGACCTGTGCCGTTTGCGGGCTTTATCCAATTTTCAGGCTGTAGATATCCATTAGAGTGTGTTCTTATAACTATATTTGCGCCATGTGTAGCCGCATGATAAGAATCGACAGTATCAGCATCTAAGCCTGATCCAGAGCCATCGTTACCGGATGTCCAAATCTTCTGCCAAGCGTTTGGAGAGCTACCCCACTGACCTCTTAAATAAGTATATGAAGGGTTACCTGCCGCCATCGCCATCTGCATACCGTGTTGGCTTGATGCGCTTGCAGAGTAATGCATTGCGTTCAAACCAGTCCAATGCGTAGATTGCGATGAAGGTCGATTATGAGAACTAAGGCTCCAAGAGTCCCAGAAACCTGATCCATAAGACATTATTGTATTAAGATCAATTGCCCCCCAACCGATTGAGCCGACCCAATAATTCGAATCAGAAGAAATAGCTGGGCGTGATGTTTGATACTTAAAAGTATTACCCATGTGGGCTTTTGCATATGCATGGGTGTAATAGTCTACATCACCATCGTTACTCGCGTTAGCAAACCATCGGCTAGGTATAGTTCTTAACTCGTTATCGCCGTCAATTCTTGCTCCACCTGTAAACGAAGAATAATTACCTGTGCTTGCACCTCTACTTGTAACACTTGATAGAGTATCTGTTTCGGTATAAGAAGTAATTCCTGTACCGTTAATTGTAATTGTAGTATTACCGCTCTGGTTAGCGGTAAACGTGCCTCCACCACTAGCGCTACCAGAAGTGTTTATCGTCAGAGTTCCGTTGCCGACTGATGGGATACTTATATAACTTGACCAGTTCGCTTCGTTAAGAACTCGTTTTAAACCTGAGCCTTCGTCTACTCTAAAAGCGCCGTTTACTGCTTTTTGTATATCCCAACTAGCCCACTCTCCGTCAAGGAATCCATAGTTACCAGAATCTCCATAGAGTTGGAATCCAAATGTTCCATCGCTTTCTTCCATGTGAAGACCGACAGCAGCGCCCCCACTTCTTACACTAAAGTTCTGGTTACTATTCTGCCAACCAGACACATTGCTAGGGGACTTAAAGAACACAGGGCTATCAACACCATCAAATAAGTCAGCATCTAAGCCGGAGCCTGAGCCGTCGTTGCCTGCATGCCATGAAGTACTGCCATTGATTACTACAGAACCTTGTACTGTTAATTTGTTTTGGTGCCCGTTAAATTTAATACCATTGTGCGAATAAATTGTATATGCAGAAGTTCTCGCAACCATAGGGTATTCACCACTAAATGAGGTTCCGCCTTCTACTACATTATTGCTTGGGATAGTTGGAATTGTTGGAGTGCCAGTGAAGTTTCCATACGCTAAGTAATGAGCCCCATGCTGACCATCTAATAGATCAGCATCTAAGCCAGAGGTTGAACCGTCGTTTCCAGCATGCCAAATTCTGTGCTTTACTGCACCAACTGACCAACCACCCCAAGCTAGATCATTAGTATCAGCATCTAGCCCAAAGTACCCTGCGTAATCGCCGCCCGCATGAAACGACATAAACGCATCATTACCACTGCCAGCGTTATACACCTCAAGACTGCCTTGACTGCCAGTGCTAGTTGCAATGGTATCCCAGTTATTTTCCTGATTTGCGTTGAATCTGATTCTTTGGGTGAAGAGATAATTAGTGGTGTTTCTCGCTACAGTAGAATCAACGACAATGTTATCCGCGTTTGCAGTTATACCGTCGCCGCCGATTACATTTAAAGTTACGCTGCCTGAAGAGCCTCCGCCAGTAAGCCCTGAGCCTGCTGTAACTCCAGTAATGTCACCTGCGTTAGCAGTAGCGCCTGCCGCAATACCATCAAGCTTAGAGTGATCTGCATTTGTAAATACATTAGAGTCTGATGCAGCTTCTACGGCTGCTCTGATCTCCGCATTTGTTTGGTCAGCAGTAGCTCCAGTTTCAATACCACCAAGCTTAGAATGATCAGCGTCTGTAAATACATTAGAGTCTGATGCAGCTTCTACAGCAGCTCTAATCTCCGCGTTTGATTGATCCGCTGTAGCGTTGGATTCAATACCACCAAGCTTAGAATGATCAGCGTCTGTAAATACATTAGAGTCTGATGCGGCTTCTACAGCAGCTCTAATCTCCGCGTTTGATTGATCCGCTGTAGCGTTGGCTTCAATAGCATTCAGCTTAGAATGATCAGCGTCTGTAAATACATTAGAGTCTGATGCAGCTTCTACAG